>Ga0181522_10000001_pt1 | contig 286894 bp, 236 predicted proteins | sample PEATcosm2014_Bin_27_FD_121103 | JGI IMG/M metagenome (GOLD analysis project Ga0181522, IMG submission 121103) | Peatland microbial communities from MTU Mesocosm Facility, Houghton, MI, USA - PEATcosm2014_Bin05_10_metaG | ecosystem: Environmental > Terrestrial > Soil > Wetlands > Peat | place...
CAGTGAAGACAGCAGTACGAGACTTTTGCTTTTGTTCTTGCTTTTGCTTCGGACGGTTGCGAAAAGGCCCCTTTGAGGGGCCAGCAACCGTAAAGCCACCGGCTCTGCCGGTGGATACTTACTCACGCAGAGAGGGTGCCATCCACCCGCAGAAAGGTCTCGCCATGCAAAGATACTGTCTGCTTGCCGTTCTCGGATTCCTCTTAACATGCAGCACCGTGGTGTTCGGTTCGTCTGCACCGCCCTCCACTCCGGACTTCACCATCACAGCCACAAGCGTGACCATGTCCTCCAGCACTACCACCGGAGTTGGTTCCAGCTCATTCACGCTGACCTCGGTCAACGGCTACACCGGCTCAGTTCATGTCGATTGCACCTACCCGACCGCTCCGACCGGAGTTAAGATGCCCTTCTGCGGTGCGGGGTACGCTGGAGGTGCTGTGGTGCCAGTGATGCCACCCATTACACTGACCGCGAATCAAGTGGTGACGGGAACCGTTCCCTTCTATAACTTTGCCGCTCCTTGCGCGAACCCTTGCCCCGCCAGCCTGCCGCGTAGCGGCGGCCATGGGCTTGCGCCTGGCCTGGCGCTGGCCGGTGCGCTGCTGTTGGGCTTTGGAATCCGTCGTCGGAGGGCAGCGCCCTGGCTCACGCTGACGTTGCTCGCCGCAGGCGCACTGGCCGGTCTCGCGGGAATCAGCGCCTGCGGTGGAAACAACAACGTCGTGACGCCGGGGATCTATGCTTACACGATCACCGCGACGGACACCACCACGCAAGTGTCTCAGGCCTCCTCGATCAACGTTACGGTGCCATAGGCCGTATCGGGCTCAATTTGCTGCTCTCAACCTGAACTGACGCGCGCGGCCCGTTGCTGCGCCGCGCGCCCACAACATCTACGCCGCCGCCCGATCCACCACTTCCAGAACCGTCCCTTCGATCTTTTGCAGATAGGCGACAATCTCGAACAGATTTCTTGCTTGCGGATTTCCTGTCGAACTGAACATCCGCATGAGCACCTTGGGCGACCGTCCCAGATCGGCCCCCAGCTTCACAAAGCCAACCGTCCCATTAATGTAATTGCGGAGTACTGATTTTCCCGTTTCCACATCGCCAGAGATCATGCATCCGACAGCTTCCAGGAGAAGCGCCTTGCGAAATCCCTCGCTCTGTTGGAGCTTGCTTTTGATCGTCTCGTTGAAACTTTTCGTGAGTGGCATCATTCCTCCCGCATCCGTTGCTTGTATTCCTTCCAGAGAGCAATTGCTGTATCGATGTCGCCTGCTGGCGCTTCTTGGTGCCGCCTCCCAACAGGATCACAAGCCGCTCTCCATCCTTGCCAAAGTACACGCGGTACCCGGGACCGAAATCCAGGCGCAATTCGAATACCCCGGAGCCAACACCCTTGGTCGCGGAAAAACCGCCCATTCAAGCCTGTCGAGAGAGACCACAATTCGTGCCTGCGTAATGTCGTCTAGCTTGTCGAACCATCGATCGAAAGGATTGCGCCCCGAGCGGTCAACGTACTGGCGAATCTCGATCACAGATTTATAGTACCATAAAAGACACCACTACATCCGATAGAAAACACATCATCCCATCCCCTCCGCTCGAAAAGCCGGAAAGGATGGAATGCACAAAGCTAACTCTAAGGTTGGGCTTGCATCGGGTTCTGAAGGCTAGTTTCCCGGCGCACCGACCGGCTGTACGCTGCCGCAGTCCGCGCTCTTGAACGCAGAGGTTGCCTCCATCGTCCACTCGATCGGCCTGCTGCTCTGCCCCATCGTCATGGTTCCGGTGAAGTGAACCTTGGTCTTGGAGTGTCCATCGTCGGTCCATGAACCTTCCACAGTTCCACTCCCAACAACCCTTCCGGTACAGGCCATTGTGGCGGACATGCCGTTGGGCCTCGTCTGGAAGCCGGTCATCTGGCAGTCGCCCCGGGTCTGTGGCGGCGGGCCGCCATATTTGTCGATCTGTGCCTGGGTGACGCAAACTTGCGTGGTGCGTGGGCCGCCGGCAAAGGGTGATCCTGGGGGTGCTTGCATTCCTGGGGGCATGGGTGACTGCTGCCAGTTCATGGTTGAGGTCACTTCCCACAGGCCGGGCTTCCTGGTGGTCTGTGCCCAGGCCATGATCGCCACGGCGAACAGGCAGCAGCCAATCGTGATCCAAACTCGGGTCTTGCGCATGTTTCCTCCATGTTTGATTGCGCAGGCGCCTATAGCGGTTCCACAATTGCTGTACCCCGAAAGCACTACCCATAAGTGGCTTTTTTCTCAAGAAAAAGCCACCCTTCACGGCACCAAATAGGGCACGTGAATTGTGGAACCGCTCTCGCCGCGCCGTTTTACTTTACTTCAAAGCGGGAGAGCCGGGAAAGGGAAATCTGTCAGCTCCGCTTGGCAGGGGCGGTGCGTCCCAGCGCCAGCAGTGCCCCGGTCACGCGGCCGGCGGCGTGCCTCACTACGTTCTCTTCGCTGGCGAAGTCCCCGGCAATGGCGTGCACACCCAGCGCTTCAATGCGGTCGATGTCCGCAACGATCGGCGAAGCTCCTGTATCCGCATACCGCGCCAGCGTTTCTGAAGAAAAGGTACCGGTATTGACCAGCGCATAGTCGAACACGGCCGCGCGCGTGTGCTCATAGATTCGCTCGATGTGCTCAGAGGCGGTCAATCCGAGGCTCTCATTGGCCTGGGACATCAGGTTGCAGATGTATACGCGGATGCCCCGGGCGCCGGCCAAAGCTGCAGGGATGCCCTGCACCAGCAGATTCGTAATCAGCGAGGTATACAGTGAGCCCGGCCCAACGGTGATGAGGTCGGCGCGCTCGATGGCCTCCAGCGTCTCCGCGAGCGGCTCGGCGTCCGGTGGGTCGAGCATGAGCTCCACAATGCGGTGGCGGCTGGCGGTGATCTCTGTCTCGCCGCGTACCAGCGAACCGTCGTCCATTCGCGCCACCAGGGTGGTGTTGGCCGTCGTCACAGGATAGATGCGGCCGCGAGTGGCTAAAACCTTCGACGCCAATTGGATGGCTTGGCCAAAGTCACCGGTGATCTCCGTAAGCGCGGCAACAAAAAGATTGCCGAAGTTGTGCCCCTTCAGCGCGTCGCCGCCTATAAAACGATGGGCGAAGAGCCTGGATAGCAGATCCTCTTCCTCGCTGAGAGCCACCATGCAGTTGCGCAGGTCGCCAGGGGGTAGCATGTTGAAGCCCTTTCGCAGCCGGCCTGAAGAGCCGCCGTCGTCTGTGACGGTGACAACCGCGGCCAGGTCGCCGATCAGGATCTGCTCCGCAAAAGGCTGGTTCGACGCGGTCACATGCCGGCGCAGACCGCGCAGAAGTGTAGAAAGGCCGGTGCCGCCACCGATAGCCACCACGCGTAGGGGCCTGGTCGCAGCGGATTCTCCTTCGCCGGCATCGTGCTGTTGAAACGAATCCCGTCCGGGAGTCATTGACTGGAGCCTGTTCGTCATTCACTCCCCGCCACAGGGCAAAGATTGGAGGGCCTCACGGAATCTCGGGATACAACAGCTCGGTAAAGCGCGGATCGTCCACCATGCTCAGGAAGTCGTTGTCGGCTCGGGCCTGGAGCCGGTTTTTGGGGTTCAGCTCGATGGCCTGAGCAAGATGCTTCAGGCAATCCTGTGAGCGCCCAGTGATCGAGTCCAAAAGAGCAAGCCCGTAAAGGGCATAGTCAGCCTCCGGATGATCGGCAAGGATGTTGCCGAACTGCTCGCGCGCCTCTTCGAAGTAGCCGGTATTCAACTGCGAGATGGCGTAGTCGTAGTGCTCTTCAGGCGTAAGGAATGTCAGCCTCGACCGCTCCAACTGGCGCTGACAGGTTTGTATATACATGTTGCAGCGCTCTTTTATCTCGGGCGGCGCGCTTGGCAGCTGCTTTTCAAAAGCGGCCAGAGCCTTCTCGTACTTGCCCTGTTGCAGCAATTGAACGGCAGCCTGGTAGTGCTGGCAGGCCGGTCCCGTGCCCACTGCGGTGTGGCCGCCTGACTTGGCAGCCGGAGGAGGAGTTTTTTTGCGGCTCGGCGCCGCGGATCTGGCCTCTTGCATCATGTCTTTCCCAGGAGCGCCTCTTCCAAAGCGTACACCTAAGCCGGTTAACTGCCGGCTCGGGGCCTGCGATTTGAATTTGCGCTGCTAGGCCATCTTTATACGCACAACCCCGCGTTCCGTCAATGGGCAGACTGGACAGTGCGGCCTAACTGCTCACCTAAGAGAGGTTTCGCCGGTAGATAGCCGGGTTGAGAGATGGGTCGTTATACATCTTCAACTGGCGGTAAAGCTTGAAGCGCCGCGTCCCGGCCAGCGTCTCGGTCCACAACGAGTCCAGGCAGCCGGCCAGGTCGGCACGCTGCTCTTCCAGGATGCTCAGCCGCCCTCGGTTTCGCTCGGCATGGCCCGCGGGCGCGTCCGCGCGCTCGGCCTCTTCGCGGGTATGGTAGATCTTCAGCGCCAGGATCGAGAGCCGGTCAACGATCAATCCCGGCGACTCGGAGTGCAGTGGAGCACCAGGGTTGGGCAGGCCCTCTGTTTCAAGCCAGCCCAACAGCGCGCGGTCAAATTCCTCAACCAGATCGTTGCGGAGCTGGTTTGTCAGGTCCACGCGTCGCTTTACCCCGGCCAGCTCGCAGTCGGTTGCGCCGGGAGCGCGGGCCTCGTCCTCAATGTGCCACAAATCGAAATTAGCCCGATGGTGGCGGGCGACGGCTGCCAGCCATTCCGAACCAGGTACCGGGTCCACGAGAGGCCCAGAGTATGAAGGCTTGGCTCCATCGCCTTCTCCCGGCTCACGGTGCCAGGTGCGAGTTCTTTGGTCGTGCAGCGCTACGATTGCATCTGCGGAGATCGTTCTCATCGGTCCTCGGCGAAGCGGCTGCCATTTGAGGTTGCTACGTCCATGGTAGAACGATCCTCCCCATGGGTCCATGACCCGATGGATCCAGCCCTTGCCGAGGCTGTGCGGATCATTCGCCGAGCTTTATACTGGCGCCGTGAGGACGATCGATGGTAATCCCACGCAGTTGGAAAGATGCCGATGCTATAGCCGCCTTGCGGGAGTTTCTTGACCAGCCACACCCCCGTCGCTCCGCCGTTCGCCAACTGATGACCGAGCTTCTCTCGCCGGATCCCTTTGCCCGCCGTTGCGCGGCTGACCTGGCTCGGCGCGTCAGCGCACGCGAGCCGGGCATTCTGAGAAAATATGCCGGCGTTTTGATCGACCTAATGATGGAGCTTCCGGTGGAGGAGTGGCAGGCTCGAGGCTATGTCACTCTGGCAGCAGCGCTTAACGCCTCGACTTCTTCCCAGCGCATGGCGTTGGCTTTTCTGGTGCGCTCCCTGACCAAAGACGAACGCAATGCCCTCCGCGCCATCGCATTGGAGGCCTTCGCGATCCTCGCTGTTGCTGAGCCGGAATTGCGCGATGAAGCCTCGCTTCTCCTCGAACAATCCCGCCGCGAGGGAACATCGGCAATGCGCAGCCGCGCTCGCCGCATGATGCTCTTGTTGATGTCGTCGGAGAACAAGGCCAGCAAAATATCTTAAGAGCAGATTTGACAGGATACCAACCAGTCGGTATGTTATATACCAACTGGTGGGTATCCTATGAGCACGACCGATCCAAGACACGAATCGAAGACCAAGCTACTGGACGCGGCTTTGCACGTCATCCGCGCCAAGGGCTTTTCAGCCACTCGTATCGAAGACATCTGCGAGGCGGCTGGCTTGACCAAGGGAAGCTTCTTCCATCACTTCAAAGGCAAGGAAGACCTGGCCCTCGCGGCGGCCGCGTATTGGGCAGACAAGACCGGCGCATTTTTCGCCTCCGCACCCTATCGGGAGTTGTCCGATCCCCTCGATCGGCTACTTGCGTATGTTGACTTCCGCAAAGCGATTCTCCAGGGCGACCTGCCCGATTTCACGTGCCTGGTCGGGACCATGGTTCAGGAAGTCTACGACACCCATCCTGACCTCCGCGAGGCGTGCAACAAAAGCATCAGCGATCACGCAGCTACCCTTGTGCCCGATATCGAACAAGCCATGCGCCGGCGCGGCATCCAGGCGGGCTGGACAGCGGAAAGCCTGGCTCTCTACACGCAGGCCAGCATCCAGGGCGCCTTCATTCTGGCCAAGGCCAAGCACGGACCGGAGATTGCCGCAGCCTGTATCGATCATCTGCGCCGGTACATCGAACTGCTCTTCAACCAGCCTTGCTCACAGAGTCCGGCTCTCCGGCACTACGACAAAGAAACCAATTCATAGGAGGGAAATCAACATGAAGATCATCAAGGCAATTGCCCTGGCAACCTCGCTCCTCTTCGCGGCGTCTGGCGCGTTCGGCCCTGCGCGGGCTCAGGATGCGAAGACTCCCTATACGACGATGGCCCCAGTGGACCGCTATCTGATTGCGGGTCGAGATGCCGAGATCGCCATGGCGAAGAGCGCGGCGCCGCCTGCGATATCGAATGAGGCCGAAGTCCTGGTCCTGGGCAAGGACGGCTACCATTTCGCGATTGAAGGCAAGAATGGTTTCACATGCCTGGTTGAACGGTCGTGGATGTCTCCGACCGGCAGCCCGGAGTTCTGGAATCCCAAGCTGCGCGGCCCGATCTGTTACAACCCGGCGGGCACCCGATCGATTCTTCCGTACACCATCTATCGAACAAAACTAGCGTTGAGCGGGCTCACGAAGGCGCAGATGGTGGAGAGTATCAAGTCCGCGCTGGCCAGGAACCAACTGCCGAACCCTGAGATCGGAGCGATGTCCTACATGATGTCGAAGGACGCATTCTTCGGCGAGGAAGCGGGGCATTGGCATCCGCATCTGATGTTTCATGTCCCGACGGCAAATGCCGCGAGCTGGGGAGCAAATCTGCCAGACTCGCCCGTCTTGCTCAATGACGAGTTTCACGATGACTTGGAACCGGAAACAATCTTCATGGTCCCGGTTGGCCATTGGTCGGACGGAACGCCAGCCACAGCCGACGATTCGGCATCCCGCAAACACTAAACCGCATAGAACCCACAAAGGAGACCCTATGAACCTCACCCTCGAACCCGAGATCGTAACCTGGCCTGAAACCCACTACGTTTTTCTCGAACGCACCGGCCCTTTCATGAAGACAGCCCCCGATGCCTGGACGAACCTGCACAAGAATGTTCCCGCCATAGCCGAAAAGAACCAGATTACTGGCTATATGAGCCTCTACAAGACGGGCCCGCAAATCTACCGCGCCGGCGTCGCGGTTTCCGCTCCCCCGGTCGATCTGCCGGAGGGCATTCACTACGAAAAATTCAGCGGCGGCAAGTATAGCCGATTCGTGCTCACCGGCTCGTTCTCCCAACTGCCGGAGGCCTCCTGCAAAGTCTGGACGATCGCCGAAGAGAAGCCCATCGCCCAGCGCGACGATTTCGCCATTGAGCACTACACGAACGATCCGCGAATTACGCCGGAAGAGCAGTTGGTCACTGAAATTCTCGTTCCTACGGTTTAGCTCTGGAGCCGGCTTCCCACCGTGCGAAAGTTTTTCATGCCCAAGATATTCCATCCCCAAGGAGGTTTACATCATGTCGACAGCAACATTGCAAACCCAGCTCACCGAGGATGAGGCCGAAATTCTGACCCTCATTGAATCTCTTCACCGGGCCCACCACAACAAGGATGGCGCAATGATCGCTGCGTCGTATGCTGCGGACGCAGCCATCTTCAATCTTGCTCCGCCCCTCGCCCATCGCGGAATCGATCTTCAGGATAAGCAGGCTTGGCTCGACAGTTGGGCGACTCCGGTCGATATCGAGCCACGCAATTTCCAATGGACTGTAAGTGGCGATTTCGCCTTCGGCTGCGGCTTTCTCCATATGAGCGGAACGAAGAAGGGAGCCGAACGGATGGTCAGTTTCTGGATGCGTGAGACACTCTGCCTTCAGCGCATCGCCGGCTCCTGGCGGATCGTCCACGAGCACACATCGGTCCCTTTCTACATGGATGAAAGCCTGCGTCCCGCCTTCGATCTTCAGCCTTGATCCCCTTCTCCGGCGAGAGACTTTACAATCGATGCGGGAGCAAGCATGGAAAAGAAAGGTCAGTCTCCGCATCGCCGGTGGAATCCGCTGCGGCAATCGTGGGTGTTGGTGTCGCCGCATCGCACCCAGCGCCCCTGGCAGGGCGAGGTAGGTCAGAAGGCCGCACCTTCGGGGATCTCTTACGATCCGCAGTGTTACCTTTGCCCCGGCAACGAGCGGGCGGGCGGAGCTGTAAATCCGGCCTATGACGGCGTTTTCTCTTTTGTAAACGATTACGCCGCCCTGCTGCCCGAGCCCTCTGCCGGCGCTGAGGCGCAGGCATCCCCGCTCCTGGTGGCCGAGCCCGCCCGCGGATTGTGCAGGGTGCTTTGCTACCACCCCGACCACAGCCTGACCCTGGCCCGCATGACCCGCGACGAGATTCGCCCCGTAGTGGACGCCTGGACGCGCGAATACATCGAGCTGGGCGGCCTGGACTGGATCGAGTATGTGCAGATCTTCGAGAACCGCGGAGCCATGATGGGCGCCAGCAACCCGCACCCTCACGGCCAAATCTGGTCCACCGGCTTTGTACCCGATGAGCCCGCCGCCGAGACCGCTGCCCAGAGCGGCCACCTGGCCCGCACCGGCCACTGCCTGCTTTGCGACTACATTGAGGCCGAGCAGTTAGCCGGCGAGCGAATCATCTTCGAAAACGAGTATTTTCTTGCTCTTGTTCCGTGGTGGGCCGTCTGGCCTTTTGAGGTGCTGCTGGTTTCGCGCCGCCACGTCCGGGCGCTGCCGGAACTCTACATCGATGAGCGGGATGCGCTGTCCGATGCCCTGAAGCGCCTGACCACCCGCTACGACAATCTCTTCGAGACCAGTTTCCCTTACACGATGGGCTTCCACCAGGCGCCCACGGATGGCAAAGAGCACGCGGAATGGCATTTCCACGCGCATTTCTATCCGCCGCTGCTGCGCTCGGCCACAGTTCGCAAGTTCATGGTGGGCTTTGAGATGCTGGGCATGCCGCAGCGCGATATTACCCCCGAAGACGCAGCCCAGCGGCTGCGCGCCTGCTCAGAAGAACACCTCTGGCCCCGAGGCTGAACGCTGGCCTCGGTCGTGAATCTGCGGCTTTCTGGTTTTGCGGCCGGGGAGGGTGTGGTGAGCTCGCTGGGGCTCGAACCCAGGACCCACGCCTTAAAAGGGCGTTGCTCTACCTACTGAGCTACGAGCTCGTTCAAGGCCGCTGATTCCAAATTATCACAGGGCGCGGTTTGCCGCCCTCTATGCGTCCGCCCTCTATGCGTTCACACCTCGGTGCGGCCCTGCTGCGCGCACAGCCTCCGGCGCGTCGAACTGCTGGAAGTTGGTTTCGAAGCGTACGGCCAGCTCGGCTGCGTGCAGGTCATAGGCGGCTTTGTCGGCCCACGCATTGCGCGGATTGAGAACCTGCGCCGGCACATCGGGGCAGCTTACTGGAATATGCAGACCAAACGCCGGCTCGGTCACAAAATCCACCTTGTCCAATTGCCCGGTGAGCGCGGCATGAACCAGTGCGCGAGAGATCATGATGCTCATGCGCTCGCCCACGCCGAATTTGCCGCCAGACCAGCCTGTGTTGACGAGCCAGCAGGCGGACTTGTGCTGGTTGAGGCGTTTGCCCAGCATCTCCGCGTAGACTCTCGGAGCCAAGGGCAGAAAGGGCGCTCCGAAGCACGCTGAGAACTCAGGCACCGGTTCCGACCCCAGGCCGGCTTCGGTTCCAGCCAGCTTGGCAGTATAGCCTGACAGGAAGTGGTACATCGCCTGCTCGGGCGTGAGGCGCGCAATGGGTGGCAGGACGCCGAAGGCATCCGCGGTGAGAAAGAATACATTGGGCGGATGTCCGCCAATGCCTGGAACGACGGCATTCTCGATGTATCCAACGGGATAGGCGGCGCGGGTGTTCTCCGTCAGACGGATGTCCGTGTAATCCGGCTGCCTGGTCGCCGGATCGAGAATCACGTTCTCGAGCACCGAGCCGAAGCGGATGGCGTGGTAGATCTGCGGCTCTTTCTCTTCGCTCAGGTCCACGCACTTGGCGTAGCAGCCGCCCTCAAAGTTGAAGATGCCAGTCGCGCTCCACCCGTGCTCGTCGTCGCCGATCAGTCGCCGCGCCGGGTCGGCGGAAAGCGTGGTCTTGCCGGTTCCCGACAGGCCGAAGAAGAGAGCTGTGGCGCCATCGGCGCCCACATTGGCCGAGCAATGCATGGGTAGTACATCGCGGCTTGGCACCAGGAAGTTCATCACGCCGAAGATGGATTTTTTCATCTCGCCCGCGTACTTCGTGCCACCGATAAGGATGATCTTGCGGGAGAAGTCCGCAAGGATGAAGGCTCCCGAGCGAGTTCCGTCGCGCTCCGGCACGGCCTCGAACTCCGGCGCGGCTACGACTGTAAACTCAGGAGTATGTGCCGCCAGTTCAGCAGCATCCGGCCTCACGAAGAGCTGACGCACAAACAGGGCGTGCCACGCGTACTCGGCGATGACGCGGATCGGCAGTCGGTAGGCCGGGTCCGCCCCGCAGTAGAGATCCTGCACAAAAAGGTCGCGCGAGCCCATGTGCTCGAGGACCCGCTCCAGCAAGGCGTCGAAGCGCTCCGGGGAGATGGCCTGGTTCACCTTTCCCCAGTGGACCAGCCCATGGGTGATCTCATCGTCTACGGTGAACTTGTCTTTGGGGCTGCGGCCGGTCCGCGGGCCAGTGGTGGCCACCACGGCGCCGTTGGCCGCCAGGCGGGCCTCGCCACGCTTGAGGGCGATCTCAATGAGTTGAGCAACCGGTGTGTTTGCATGCACTTGCGGTCCAGACGCCAAGGCTTGCACAGCCTCCGCTATCGATAAACTCACCATGGATAGGATTCCTTCCGTGAAAGAACTGAGAAGAGAGATAAACTATTGTGCCATTGCGCCGCACGGTTGTCAGTTTTTTTTGCCGGAGATTGGAGATTGAAGGTCAGGCGCTTCAGAGAACGCGGGTAGGGAGAAGCTTGCCGGCCTGCGAAGCCACAAAATAGGCAGATTCTTTAATTTGCAGAGGAGCCTGGCTGGTAAGGCTTGCCTTGCGTTGTACAAGTACAGCTTGACACGCTCCCGGCAACCCTGCTAGAATAACTGAGGATGTTGTGACATTTCCTTTTCTTTTACATCCTTTTACATGCGATCTTCGCCTTGGCCAGTTCTGCGTGAGAGGTTGCTCAGACAGCAGAATGGTGCAAGTGCCGGTGTTCTCAGGGTTGTACTCATATACAAATTCAGTATCTTTTCGACAATGACATCCGGGCGCGGACATTCCCTGCCGCTCCCGAATCGTTGAAAGGCAGCTGTTCCTAGGATGGGGGATCCTGGGGACTAGCCCGAATCGAATTGTTTTGGAGGGAGTACGTGGCGACAGCACGTTTGTCGGTAATTCGTGACGGCCATGGGGGGCCATCCACAATCGAGTCCAATGTCGCGGAGCGCGTCGTGCTGATGTGTGCCTCCGCGCTTTTCACCGGCTTGTCCAGGCATGAATGTTTGGAGATCGCCTCGTGCGCAAAGGCGCGAACGTATGCGCGCGACGAGCTCCTGTTCATGCAAGGGCAGCCGGTCCGCAACCTGGTGCTCATTCAGTCGGGAAGTGTAAAGAGCACCCAGCTGAGCCCGAACGGCAATGAAGTCATCCTTTGGATGAACGGATCCGGCGATGCGGTAAGCATGCCAGCTGAATCCGCGGCGTGCAGCCATACCTGCTCAGCCCGGGCAATCGAGCAATGCAGGGCACTCACATGGGAGTACGCCAGACTTCAAAACCTCTTGGCGGAGTATCCACAGATCAGGAAGAACATCAGTCAAATCCTGTCCACCCAGCTGAACGAACTCGAGGAGCGTTTCCGCGAGGTGGCAACGGAAAAGGTTGCCAAGAGGGTAGCGCTCACTCTCCTGAGGCTGCTCAAGAGAGTCGGCAAGCAATCCCCGAGTGGTGTTGAGGTTTCGCTCTCTCGTGAAGAGCTCGCGCAGATGACAGGAACGACGCTGTTCACCATCAGCCGCATCCTTTCTAAGTGGGGAGAACAGGGTTTTGTTCTGCCGCGCAGAGAAGCGGTGCTGATACGCGATCCTCAGCGGCTCCTGGAGATGGGCGACGAGCCTGAGGGCTAGCCTCAGGCCTGCTATACCCGCTGCGGCGAGACCGTGTTGAGACTCCACGCTCCTGGAGCTTAGGCCCGGCCGGCGAACTCCCGCGTCTCTGTATAGACCCTCACCTTTACCCCCTCTAGAATGAAGAGGGGAACCTTGATCTCCAGGCCGGTTTCAAGCCGTGCGAGCTTGGTCACGTTGCCGCTGGTGTCGCCGCGCGCGCCGGGCTCCGTATAGGTAACCTCCAGCTCGACCTGGGCAGGCAACTGCAAGCCAATGGGATTGCCATTGAACTTGTGGAGCTGAATCAGCGCGCCCTCCACCAGGAAGTCCAGCGCGTCCCCGACCATCTGTTCGGAAAGCGTATGCGTATCGAAGCTCTCCTGGTCCAGGAAGTGCGAACCCTCCCCGTCGCTGTACAGGTAGGAGGCCTCGACCGTCTCAAGGTCCGGCTCCTTGAACTTGTCGCCAGCCTTGAAGGTCTTGTCGAAGACCGCGCGCGTGAGCAGGTTGCGCATCTTCAGGCGGACCAGGGTTTGCCCGCCACGTGCGGTGGGGGTGGAGACTTCGGCTTCCAGGCAATAGTACGGAGTGTTTTCAAACTCAAAAACCATCTTGCGTTTGACGGTAATTGCTTCAATCAGTGCGGCCATGCAATCCTCAAAAAGCGGTCTTGGACGCGGAAAAGCTCTCGCGGAACTCACCCGGCTCCCTGTCAATTATAGGGGGAAGCAGCCAGCCGGATGCCGCATCCGGCCCACGGGCAGATAAAACTGCGTCCATCGCTTCCGTCCGCTAACTTGCTAACTCGCTAACCCCGCGTAGCGGGGGCCAACTTGCTGCATTCGTTCGATCGCTCTCCGCGTCCTCTCCACCCAAATCGTTCAACGCGCATCACAATCGAAATCCCGTTTATTTCTAGGGCACGACATTATAGCTTGCGAAAAAACTCGATCCGGAGGGAGGCGGGGGTTTCAACCGCCGCATAATGCCAATTCCTAAGGTTTCCCGTTTGCATAGTCGGGCACTTTGGGTGTGAGCCGCCGCATCACGAACTCCCTCAGCAGATTATTCCCCGCATTGCCGGCCGTCTCAATGAGGCCATTGACGATTGTCAGCGATACTCCGCGGCTCCCGGATGGATAGTAAAGATTGGAGATGCCTCCGGCGGCGAAACTGCCCATGAGATGAGAGAAATTGATCTGTCGGCGTCCGTTGTCCCCCCTGCAAAACACAACGCCACCAATCGCATACAGCGCACGCGACGAGACACTCCCCGAGCCTTTGTAGAAGTATCGAGGGTCTTGGTGAAACAGCGATGGCAAGACGGCGCTGCCCATCATCCTTCCAATGAAGTCGTCCGAATACGCGGCGCCATACCGCTTTGCATAGCCCTGCACGCCTTGCCCGTACCCAGGAAAGCTGTTGTTCCCCTGCTCGATACCTGCCAGAACGCCGGCCCCCATAAACGAGACTGGATCGGTCACGGCCCGGAACGCCAGCTCGAACTTCTGTTTCGAGCCCATAGGCGGCGCGTTCCAGTCATAGCTGCTATAGAAGTTGGGTATGATGCCCAGGACGCGCTGGTCCAGGGCAAGATGAACCTGTTCTTCAGCCAGCTCCTCCCGATCTGCGGAGACCCGCACCGAGGTTACTGCCGCGGCGACAGGTAAAATGACTTGCGAAAGCAGGCGCATATCGCCTGGAAGGATGGGAATCTCTGGTGTGACTACGGTTCCCATCCCCTCCGCGCTGACCGTGAGCTTGAATGTTCCAGGCGGCAGCTCTGAAAAGATAAACTCTCCATTGCTTCCCGATCGAAGAATGCGCTCACTTTCCCCGGTCTGAGTGGTGAGCCTCAATCGCGCGCCCTGGATCGCATCTCCATTGGTGTCGAGAACGGTTCCTGAAATGGTGGATGGGGTTCTCTGAGGAGGCGGCACTTCACTTGACCCGTCTGAAGGCCCTCTGCCGGGCGCATCCGGCAATCCCCGATCGCTTGCCGAGGCGCCGGCTGCCTGCTGAGGAAATACGTTCGATGGATGCCCGCCAATCAGAAGTGCAAAGATCAAGATGTCTGACCAGAACAGCCTGGTGCGCGTTTTCGAGCAGGGTCTCCTTCGTTCTTGAATATCCCCCGGGAAGCGCCGCCAGTGCGATTCATCTTGCTTGACCACCCGACCACCAAAGCGAAGCCCGCCCGCAAAATCTTGAATGGCATGGTCGAGACCGTCTGTGCACGCGATGAGAAAGCGCCACGAAATTGCCGGCGCGTGACTGTAAAGAGTCATTCGATCTCCTGAACAGCTCGCTGCCAAAGGCCATTGGAAAGCGAGCCTCAACCCGAAAGGGAATCTTTATGGGATTCCTGCCTGGTATCCGATGGACGGTGGGCAGTGGCTGAGTGTAAGCAGCAGATAGCATGACGTTTTCGTCATGCTATCTGCTGGGGGGACGAGCCAATGTACAGGTATCCAGTGGGGACAGGAGTATAGGCTGTCAGTGCCATTCGTGGCTGTACGAAATAGTGCAACGGTAAAGAAAGCGGATTTCCGCGAGTTGTTTCCGGACCGGAACCCATAAACCTCAAAGCTGAAGCAACGCCAGCCCAGAGGAAGGAACTTCTCCGCTTGCCACGATGCCGCTCCTATGGCGATACTGCCTACGGGCCTGCTTTGCGGGCCTCATCCTTCTTCCCAGCGAGAACTGCCTTGGCGCGACCCCTCCTTACCGCACGTCTTGAAAAGAAAGAATGCATCTCCGAAGTGGCGCAGTGCTACCACTTCGTATTCGTTCTCGACGGGGTTGAGAGCTTCCCCTTTGGCTCCGGCCAGTTTGTCTCCGCGGTAGCCGAAGACGACAACGGAAAGCAGCAGACCCGCGCCTACTCGATCGCATCGGCGGCCAGCGGCAACCGCTTCGAGTTATGCGTCAACCGGGTCGAGGAGGGATTCTTCTCCAACCACCTGGCCGACCTGCCCGACTTGCCGCTCGGCGCCACGATCCAGATTCACGGGCCGCACGGGCACTTTCTGCTCAAGGAGCCGATTACCGACTCGATCCTGATCGCCACCGGCACAGGTGTTGCGCCCATGCGAGGCTTCCTGCAATCGCTGTTTCCCGCCGACGGCTCGGACAAGAGCGGCGGCAAGGACATCTGGCTGGTCTATGGCACCCGCCACGAGAGTGACATCTACTATCGAGAGGAGTTCGAGGCGCTTGAGCGCCGCAAGCCGAACTTCCACTACCTCCCCACGCTGAGCCGCGCCGAGGAGAGCTGGGGCGGCAGACGCGGCTATGTGCAAGACCACGTGGCCAGGATCATCGAGGAACGCGCGGCCCGCCTGGGCCAGCCGCTGCCCTCGCTCCCGCCCGATCCATCCTTGCTGGCCTCGGAGCTGAACTTCGACATCTACGCTTACATCTGCGGCCTCAACTTCATGGTTTCCAGCGTCCGCGAGCGCCTGGCCGGATTCGGCTGGCACCGCAAGCAGATCGTCTTCGAAAGATACGACTGAAGCTAGTGGTATCCGCCACACAGATGGTCGTTTATTCGTTTTGAAAGGGCACGGCTTCAAAGCCTGCCCTGAGCCTGTCGAAGGGTGCCGTAAGCTGAGGGATGGTTTTGGTAGATAAAATGTCCATTTCGTGACCACTGAAAATGACTGTATTTGTGGCGGACGCCACTAGCACTCGGGGGGCGAAGGTTGGAATAGTTTGCCGATTCCCACTCCTTGCTACTCGCTAAGGTCAAGCCCACTTTTGAGGGGATGTTAAGATTCCGAAAAACTCAGTGTTGGCCACTCGCCCGAGAGTGAACCCATGCTACTCTCAGGTGGAAGTTGCTTCTCGCGGAAAACCGGCAAGGTGCACCCGCCCTCTCCCTCTTCGATCAATTCAGTCATATCGGCCTTTTTATTCAAGATGAATATCAACGTAGCTCCGGCATTCCTACAAAATGCTGGCAGAAGAGGCCTTGTAACAGGGCATGACTTTAGTCGTGCCGAAGATGCGAGTAAAAATGGACTGGGCTTTAGCCCCTGCTGTATTTGTTTTCAGCCAATTGTGCTTTAGCAGCGGCTAAAGCCGAAATTCGATAGGGGCGGCAATCGGCACGACTGAAGTCGTGCCCTGTTACAAAGCAAAATTTTCCTGATCCGCTACCACCGCGAGCGTTTGCCTGAACAAGATTGATATTCATCTTATTCAATTCCTCTGAAGGAGTAATCGAATGGCCATGAATGAGGAGTCTTTGACTCTGCTCCAGCGGACTCTCTCCGCCGAGAGCGCGACTTGGACAGCCGGCAGGAACAGTCTGTTTGTCCTGACGGACGAAGAATTGAAACTCAGACTTGGAGTTACAATTCCTCCCGGAGCGTTATCGGTCGAGGAGCGAGAGAAGCAGAGTGTCCTCAACCTTCAGCAGCACGCCGCGCCCCGAGGCGACGTTCTGACTGCCATTGACTGGAGAAATATAGGCGGAAGGGATTTCGTCGGTTTCCCCAAAGACCAAGGCAGCTGCGGCTCTTGTGTAGCCTTTTCCGTTGCCGCGACGCTGGATGCCCGGATTCGCCTCATAAGGAATCTCGCTAACAATGACCCGAACAGCATCCTCTTGACGGACCTCTCGGAGGCGCAGTTGTTTTATTGCGGAAACGCGTCGAACAGTGCATGTTCCCTTGGCTGGTATCCCGACGATGCCTTCGCATTTTGTGAGAGCAACGGGCTCGCGCCTGAGTATTCCTATCCCTATACCTCCGGCAATCAGCCGTGCGGGGTCAGTCCAAACTGGACTTACCTCGTTACCAAGCTTAAGAAAACGGGCAAATACTTCGATGTTAACCAGATGAAGGGCTGGCTGAGCTCCCAGGGGCCTCTAACCTGCTTATTCACTGTGTACTCCGACTTTTATTACTACGCTGCCGGAATCTACCGCCGATCGAGCGGATCGGTTCAAGAGGGCTCCCATTCTCTTTCAGTGATTGGTTTCAACGATTTGCTTCAGGCATGGCTTTGCAAAAATAGTTGGGGAACTCAATGGGGCGAGGACGGCTTTTGTTGGATCGGTTATGGACAGTGCGGAATCGACGCAGAGATGTGGGCTCCAGACAGCTTCGACACGATCTTCCCGCAAGAGGGAACTGTTTGCTTGATCGAAAGCACCATGGTGGGCCTGGTGATGGAGGGCCCAGGAGGGGATACGAATCCAGGAGCGATTGTTAACTCAGCTCCTGCGCTCAACCCCCTGATATCGTTTCAGCTTTGGGTCTTTACGAGTGACGGGCATATCGTAAATCTTGAAAGTGGTCTGGTCCTGAGCATTGCAGGGGGAAGCACGCAACCGGGAGCGGCCGTCGAACTGGCTACCCAGGTTGTTCCTTCTGTGTGGTACCAGGTATGGACCATGAGCGCAGACGGGCACATTGGCATTGCAGGGATGGACCTTGTCCTGGACATTACTGGGGGCAGTTGGGATCCGGGCACTCCCATCCAAACCTGGACGCGCAACTTTCCCAATTCCATCAATCAGACCTGGAAGCTCTCGTATATCTTCGGCTTGCCCGCGTCGGCTCCGGCGACGGCTCCCAAACCGTGAGCGCGGCGGCCAGCAGGGCGCTACCAGCGGATCACTGATTCCACCAGTGCGTCACTTTGGCCCAGGCGCGATCGAAGCGCCCTGGCTCGCGCGGCCGCATATGTTCCGGTACGGTCGCGGGGGGTAGTTCGTCCGGTGAGACGAACGTGTAGGTATGCGGGGTGTAGTGGTTGAGGATGTCTTGCTGGCCATCGAGCACTTCGACCACACTCGGATCCTCTACCTCGCCTCGTGCCGTCCTTTCGAGCTCTTCAGCCCTCTCCTGCCGGAATGCCGACACGTCCATCAGCAGCTTCGCCTCTTCCTGCCGGCCCTCGGCCTCGGCCTCGTGCGCGCGTTCAAGCAGTTGCTTGGCCTCCCTGTGGTGCATGTCGGCAAGCTCGTTGAACACTTCGGCCGGCTCCTCGCTCAGGAACGTATAAACTGGCGGTTCATCCTGAGGGTAGACTGGCATTTGATGCTGAAGATTGTTGGTTGACATTCCTTCCTCCTGTCCCGCAAACCTCCCAAAGAAACTCACAGCTATATCGTCGATTGCGGCCCTATTGTACACCATTGCTGCAAGAGTGCGACAGGCCCGCGACCGTTTTCATCCTCTTTTTTTATGTTTTTTGCGGGTGCTAATGCCGGATGCCTCATGTGAAGGCACACGCTGGAATCTGGAGGCTTCTAAGCGATTACAGTCGCGGCCGGGGTCCATGGCCGCTTCTGGCTCTCGGCCACGCCGCGATGGGCGAGTGTGCCCAGCCATGTATTCAGCCCCTCGGTCAGGCCCGCGTCCTGCCTGAGCGCCTCGCGCGCACCCAGATTTGCCAGCCGAATCAGATAGGGAAAGGTCGCGTTGGTCAATGCCAGCGTGGAGGTGTGCGGCACCGCTCCGGGCATATTGGTTACGCAATAATGCACCACCCCGTCGACGGCGTAACTAGGGTTCGAGTGCGAGGTGGGCCGCGCCGTCTCCACGCAGCCGCCCTGGTCGATGGCCACGTCCACAATGACCGCGCCTTTCTTCATCCCGGCCACCATGGCGCGGGTCACGATCTTCGGTGCCGTTGAGCCGGGTATCAGCACTCCGCCGATCAGCAAATCCGCTTCTCTTGTAGCCTCGGCCAGGTTGTAGCTGTTCGAAGCCAGCGTGCAAACCCGCCCGCCGAAGATCTCGTCCAACTGGCGCAGCCGGTTCAGGTTTACGTCAACCAGCGTGACCCTGGCCCCCATGCCGACAGCGATGCGGGCCGCGCTCGTTCCCACAATGCCTCCGCCGACGATGCATACCTGCGCAGGGAGCACGCCCGGCACACCTCCCAGCAGAATTCCACGGCCGCCGCGTTCCTTTTCGAGACACGCCGCGCCCACCTGAATGCTCATTCGCCCAGCCACCTCGCTCATCGGCGTCAGCAGCGGCAGCGTGCCCTGGCGGTCGCGGACCGTTTCGTACGCTATGCCGATCACCTTCGAGGAGAGCAAACGGCTGGTCAATTCCGGGAGTGGCGCCAGGTGCAGAAAGGTGAACAGAACCAATCCCTCTCGAAAAAATACGTATTCCTTCTTGACCGGCTCTTTGACCTTGACCACCAGGTCGGATTTGCCCCACACGTAGCCAGCTTCGCCGGCGATCTCCGCGCCTGCATCCTGGTACACGCTGTCTGCAAAGCCGGATTGGACGCCCGCCTGGGTTTCCAGCAGCACCGTGTGTCCCGCTTCAACGAGAGCCGCCGCGCCCGCCGGAGTCACCCCTACGCGAGCTTCATTGTCCTTCACCTCTTTGGGAATTCCGACGATCATGGGCCTTCCTCCCGCATGGGTTGGATGCGCGCCAGGCGGAAACGTCTGCAAATGTTGCGCTTGGCGAACTTTCCATCTTTGCGACCCTGGGCGCCGTGCCTGTTCGATCTCGAACGCGGTCCACCCGGATCGATCATAGAGTTTCTCCCGGCGTAACACGCTTGTAACCCAACGGGCAGTTCACTCTGCTAGCGTCGAGAGTTCACGAACACTTTCTCGGGACAGAGGACCAACCCATGCTCCGGCCATCGCTGCTCCTTACCGCGCTTCTCTTCACGTTCTCTCCCATCTTCGGCCAACAAAATGGTGGTTCACAGACTGGTCAACCTCAAGCAAAAACCGTGCCAGCCGAACCCGAGAATCCTCCTGCACGTCCACCCGAGGGACTGGCAAGACTCACAACCCGCGCAGATTTGGTTTTGGTTCCCGTCATCGTGACGGATAAGTCCGGCAAGCATGTCTCAGGCCTGAAGAAAGATGCCTTTCGCATTGAAGAGAACAGCAGTGTCCGCGACGTCTCAGTCTTCGAGGAGACGCAAACCGAGAAAATGATTCCCCGCGGCAAGACTACCCCACAGGAGGGCTACTCTAATTTCGTTGCCGGCGATGAGCGCCCTTGGCGGCTGACCGCTGTTCTTCTCGACATGATCAACACGCCCTGGATGAGGCAAGCCGAAGCGAAGAAGCAGCTCATCGACTATCTGCTGCGAAGCGCAACTCAAGGGGAACCCATGGCGATCTTCGGTCTGAATGGCAGCGGCCTGCACCAACTGCATTCGTTCACCACCGACACCCGAGTCTTGGTCGATGCCCTGCAGAAGCTCAAGCTTTCGCTGAGTTCGCAGGAGAGCACCCAGCCGCCGGAAGCACTCACCGACGACCCATCCGAACAACAGCAAGCCTCGGAAGAGGCTCAACTCATGAGCGACTTCATGCAGGATCAGAATGACACGATCTCCGCCGACTACCAGCGCATAGCCACACGTGACACGCTGGTTGGCATGACGCAGCTTGCACGTGCGTTTCAGGGGATTCCCGGCCGCAAGACACTTGTTTGGGCCAGTGCTGGCTTTCCGTTCACGATCGACGACCCGCGATCCTTCGCCCGGCAGGGCGATGATATGCTCGGCAAGTACGAAGATGCCTGGCGCGCGTTGAGTTCCGCGAGCATCGCCGTCTATCCTGTCGACCTGAGTGCGCTCGATTTCAGCACCAGGTCGCTGCCCAGCGCCAACTCCGGAATGTCCTCTTCGCATATCGCGGATATTCGGGGCATGAATGGCTTGAAGCCGGCCTTGCGGCTGCCCTACGACCAGGATTCGCAGCAGCGATTGACCTTGCACGCCTTCGCCGACGCCACCGGAGGCCAAACCTGCGTGACCGTGAACGAACTGGAAAAGTGCTTCGCGGAGGCCATCGACGATTCGCGGGACTACTATCTCCTCGGCTACTACCTCGCGGGGGACGTGCAACCCGGCTGGCGCAAACTCAAGGTGAAAGTCGCCGGCGACGGGCTTCATGCGCGATACCGCAGTGGATTCTACGTCGCGCCAAAGGTTCCGGAATCAGCCGATCTCCGGCGCAAGCAACTCGTCGATGCGCTCGCTTCGCCGGTTCAATACACCGGCTTGCGGCTGACAGCGCGCCAATTGCCATCAATCGGCGATCATGCTTCGATTTCCGGCGACGGAAAGACCAGGCTTGTGGAGTTCATGCTCGGGGTGATGGGCGATTCCATCACGTTCGATCGCGAAAAGGGCAATGCGATCAACCTGGAGGTTGCCGCTCTCGCCTTCGACAGCAACCGCAAGAGCGTTGCGACCGCCTCGCAGGCAGTAGCGGTGGAACTCAAGCAGGAAATGATGCAGAAAACTCTGCGAACCGGCCTCGGAATTCCCGAGAAGCTCGAGATTCCCGCTGGCAAATATGAAGTCAAGTTTGCCGTCCGAGACAACCTCAGCGGAATCGTTGGCACAGTGAGCATTCCCATCGAGCTGAAGTGAGCCCTGGTTCCACACACGGCATCGGCAGCGAGAGCTCACAACATCGGTCGCCAAGGCCGCGCTTCAATACCGTGGAGCGGACAGATCCTTCAGCTCCAGGCGCATCTCATCCATCTGCTTTTTGAGGTCGTCTAACTGCTTTTGGTCGAACTTGAAATCTTTGGCCTTGAAGTTCATCTGGAAGTCTTGCATCTGGCGCTTCAACTCGTCCATCTGCTTCGGGTCGAGCTTGAAGTCCTGGAAGTTGAAGCTGTCGCGCATCTTTTCCGCTTGCTTGCGAAGCTCTTCAGCCTGGTCGGAGGTGAGGCCAAGGCCGTCCATCCCGCCAGTCTGGATCTGACCACTCAAAATCCGGGCGCGATCGCTCAGAACCTGAGCGCCATCGCGCATCATCTGGGCCGAGGCGGCAGCCTGCGCAGCGAGCTGCTGGGCAAGCTCGGGCGCGATCTCGGCTACCATTGGGCCATCGCAAGCAGGGAACATCTCCTTAAACTCGATCTCGCCCTGCTTGTGCTTCGAATCCACCTGAAGGGTAAGCGTCTGCTGCTTCTTGTCGCGCAGGATGGTCACCTGCACCGGCTTACCCGCGTTCGCGCGCAGCGAACGGTCCCAGTCGGCGGTCGTGTTTATGGTCTCGGCGCCGACCTTCAGGATCACGTCGAATGCCTTCAGCCCAGCTGTCGCAGCCTCGCTCTTGTGCGCCACCTGCTTGACCATCAACCCGTTGGCCACGCCCAGGTACTCGGCCATCTGTGAGGTCAACGGCTCCACCAGCGCGCCCACGTTCAAGCTGCTGCCGAAGAACGGCATGTGGAACCCTCCCGGCAGCGGAGCGTCGCCCCCGCCCGTCAGGATGCCCATCCCCGAACCCTGTGTGAATACATCGCCGCCGCTGCCGATCCTGTTCCAGACGTCGTGCTCCATGACCCGGCGATCCGCCAGCTCGACAGCCAGGGTCTGGACATTGCCGTCGCGGCTGATCTCGAGACTCACCTTGCGGCCTGCGGGAATCTCCCTGAGCAGCCTGCGCAACTGCTCGGCGCCCTCGACGCTTTGCCCGTTAATTTGGATGACCACGTCGTTGACCTTGAGCCCGATCTGCCCGGCCGGAGCGTCGTGATCGATCAGTGTGATGACCGCGCCGCGAACCTCCTTGAGTTTGAGCGCCTGCGCCTTCTCCTGGTCCACGTCTGCCACATCCACGCCGAGGTAGCCCTGCGAACCGGAACCCATGAGCAGCGGGCCAGGTTCCTCCAGGATCTGCACGATCCGCGTTGCCTGCGCCCGTGCTCCTTCCGGCGTCATCGCTAACCCCGCCGCAACGCACAGCAAAACGAGAAACTCTAAACTCCGGTACGGCCTCAAAAAGTGCTTCATGTCATCTTCTCCTGCGGTTCCTCTTGCCCTCCGGCCCCGCATTCTTATCTTGCGTTGCGGTAACCTGAAGGCAGGGCATTCCTACTGAATCTCCGGCTCCCGCCTCAAGACTTGCCTTGAAACGGTCCGGATTTGAGGACTCTGGTCCGAATTGGCAACCGAGTGCAGCACCTGCCGCACGCTGGTATCGCCTTCCACCGGCTCCAGAATGTTGATAGCTGCCGTACGAATCCGCGGGTCGGCGTCGTTCAGCAGAGCCTCCAGCACCGCATCCCGCACCCGCACATCCTCGGCCACATAGGGCTCCAACCCCTGAAGCGCCTTTTCTCGCACTCCCGCATTCTTGTCGTAGCGCAGGGCCACCATTAGCGCATCGCGAATGCCCGCCGCCTGGCAGCTGTGCCCGGCGCGGCACTCGGCAGCCATCAGACCTACGGAATCGTCTCGCACGCCAGCCGACGTCGAATTTGCACTGGCCAGCATCAGCAACTGCCGGATCGCCGGGTCGTCGAGCGAGCCCTCTATATGCTGCGGAACCACCTGGTTGTAGCGCACTTCGACGATCTCGCTGTTCGGCTGCCTCACGATGCTCGAAATGTTGGCGATCTCCGCCGGCGCGGCAGATGCCTGCTGCGCAGCCAAGGTCTGATGCGCGACATTCGTAGCCGCGATCGCCACAGCCTTGCGCGCGTCGCGGTTTTGCGCAAACTCATAGCCGCCTAGGCATCCCGCGCCCGCTCCGAAGGCCAGTAACACGCAAGCGGCCACCGGCACGGCCTGCAAACTGGCAAAACTGCTCATCACGCGCTGGCTCAGCCGTTCATACCAGCGCATCGGCGGCAGAGCGTCCAGCGCCTCTTCCAGTCTCAGGCGGGACCGGGCCACCAGGTTCGCCGCCGGCTCCTCCACGGGATATGCATCGGAGAGAACCTTCAGCGCCAGTAACTGCTCCCGCTCGGATTGGCAGCCAGCGCAACTGGTCATGTGCCGCTCCAACTCGTGGGCTTGTTCATCCGGCAGCTCTTGATAAGCCGCCGTTACGATCCGCTCATGTGCCACTTCGCAATTCATCGGTACGTCCTTCCAGCCTCAAAAAACCGCTTCGCGCCCCAAAAATCCGCATCCCGTTCGGGAATTGCATGGGAGGGTGCCTTACCGCAAACCCGCCAACTGTGTTCTCAACTTCTTTGTCGCCCGGAAGAGCGTATTCTTGGCTGTCTCTTCCGTGGTGCTGAGCATCTCTCCGATCGTGCGCAGACGGAGCCCCTGGTAGTGCTTCAGTTCAAAGACAATCCGCTCTCGCGGCGTCAGCTTCTCCAGCGCCGCCTGAATCCTCTCGCCGAGAACCCTGCGATCCAGCTCTTTGGCCGGGTTTGAAAACGACCGGTCGTCTGAAACCGAAGCCAGCAGGTCGATCTCGTCTCCGGAGTGATCCACGACTACCGCGCGGTCTTCCCGGCGGGTCTTCTTGCGCCGCAGTTGGTCCAGGCAGAGGTTGGTTACAATCCGGTAAATCCACGTATAAAACGAGCATTCAAAACGGAAATTTCCGATATACCGGTAGGCCTTCAAGAAGGCTTCCTGATAGATGTCCTCGGCGTCGTGCTCGCTGCCGGTAAGGTGCAGCGCCAGCCGCAGCACCTGATGCTCATATTGCCGCACCAGCGTGTCGAAGGCCACACGCGAACCCGCTTGCGCCTCGCGAATCAGCTCCATCTCCGGAGCGCGCGCCTGCAAGCGATCCTGTGCGCTTCTGGTTAGATCCCGGCCAGCCCCATCCCGTTTTGTCTCGTCCGTTGCCGTAGCAGCCATACCTGGAGAGAATTGTACCCTCCGCGCAACTGGCCAGGACAAGGCGGCAGGGATTGCAGCCTGGGAAATGGGGTAGATCGCCGCTTCCGTTGCCATTGAATCTCCGCTCCGGGTTGAGATGTGTCCGCACCAAAGTAGACGCGAATTGGGGGATTTGGTAAGCAGTTCGGCTGCCGGATTCGCCCTGCCCGCTACACTAGGTTTCTGACCGCTTGTTCTTGTACCAACCGTGGGTGCCCCAGGTTCCGATTTTGGGACCTGGGATAGCACGATGCCGACACACGAAATCACGCGATCAGAGACCTAGGAAGCGATGACTGGAAACCTCTTTGCAGATCCCACCCCCTCCAACGCCGCCGCCGAGTGGCTTACCGCCCATTGCGACGGAGGCTCCCGCGGCAACCCCGGCCCTTCTGGCTACGGCGCCGTCATTGAAGACACACAAGGCCGCGTCGTCGCTCGCTTGAGCGAGTTTCTGGGCCGCCAGACCAATAATTACGCGGAGTACGCCGGGCTTATTGCTGTATTGAAATGGGCAAACGAGAACGGTACGAAGTACCTCCGCGTCGTCTCCGACTCCGAGCTGATGGTCAAGCAGATGAAAGGCCAGTACAAGGTCAAGAATCCCGGCCTGCTGACGCTCTGGGAAGAGGCAAAACGCCGAGCCGCCCGCCTGGAACGCTTCGAGATGCGCCACACCCTGCGCGGCGGCAACCAGGAAGCCGACCGGCTGGCCAACGAAGCCATGGACAAAGGGATGGGTAAAGCAGCGAGTCAGCAGATCAGCGAGCGGGCTACTCAGCGGGTGCCCCCGGTCCCGCCTTTGGGACCTGGGAAATCACAGCCGCGCGAAGCCACCCGCCAAATCCTCGAAGGCTACGTGAAAGACGGCGTAGTTCACCTTCTCGAAGGCGAGCTGCCCGACGGCATCTTCGTAAAAATCATCCGCGAGTAGCGCGCAAGCTTTGGTTCTCTGGGGCCTGGAAGATTGCCCCTTGGAGGATTGCGGTGTCCCCTCTCCTGTAGTACAATCTGTATATACACAGTGCGCTACGAATGAGATGAACGGAAAAACCGGCAGAACCAGCGCAAGCACGGCGGAATCTCATTCGAGCTGGCGGCATTGGTCTTTGAGGATGCGTGCCGCCTGATCGCCAAGGACCGTGTGGACGAAACCGGAGAACAGCGATGGCACGCGATCGGTGCCGTCTCCATCGAACCTGGGACTGCTCCCGTTCTTGTCGTGGTCCGCGTATACAGGGAGGACAGCCATGGTGAGGAAATCATTCGCATCATCTCAGCCCGCCGGGCTGAAAAGCATGAGTACCGAAGATATCAAGAACAGATTGTGGACTGAGCGGGAGCGGCAAGCGCTGCGCAGAGCCAGCGCCGCCCAGGCATCGGGCGACGATTCGGATATTGATTATTCCGACATTCCTCGGCTGACCATGGAGCAACTCTCGAACATGGTGCGGCTGCGCGGCGGCAAGCGCAAGGTCGCGGTGAGCGTACGCCTCGACCCGCAGGTGCTCGACTGGCTGCGCGCCAAGGGCGAGGGCCACCTGACCCGCATCAACGATATTCTGGCCAACCTGATGGAAGCCGAAAGCCGCGCAGGCTCGGGGCGTTGAGGTCTTGCGATCCCATCCTTCGCCTAACCACCCCACGGACGAAGACCAGTCCGCGGGGGCCCCGGGAAGCGCGAAGGATGGAGCGCCCGGCAAGTATTACGTCAAGCGTGCGTTGTTGCTCGTCTACGCCCGCGGCTGAACACAAAGTGCGCCAGCAGAAGCGTAGCTCCGATCGCGCTCAGAACAGCGTCGGCAGCAGGCATCGCGCGGGGGCCCCAATGCGCGTAGGCTCTGCCGTCGAGATACGCCACATAGGCCACGGGAAGGTTCCCCAGCGAGTTGATGATGGCATAGCGAGAGCTGCCACTCTTGCCCGATCTGCCCATAAACTCCAGCAGCACCCCGGTGAAAAACGCGTAACCGGCGCCAATGGTGAATAGATAAAGCACGGTGCCTGTAAAGTAGACCGCCGGCCGCTGCGGACCAAGGCCGAGAATCGCCAGCGTAGCGGCATTCGCCAGGCCTGTCAGCAGGTAAGCGATGGGGGCACGCACGCGCACCGGAACAAGCGACGCCGCGGCTGCGCCCGCAGCCGTCAGCAAAGCGCCGGCCAGCCCATTGATCCATGCAACCTGTTGGCCGGTGACGCCGTAATCGCGAGCCAGCTCCGGCAGCTGGCCGATCATTGCGCCGCTGCACATCGGGAATGTGACCAGCAGCGTATAGGGGATCGCCTCCCATCGCAAAAACGTGCCCTTGAACTCCTGCCATATGCGCGCGCCAGTCTCGCCCGCGGCCGTCTCTCGCGCGCTCTGCTCGCCAGTGGGCTTCTGTGCGGGCGCTGCCAGCGCAGTCAATGATGGGAACACGATCATAGCGGCGACGATCCAGCCCAGCGCGCCGAGGCTGAGCCGCGCGGCAAGCGACACCAGCACAAAAACAGCGATGCCGCCGATAGCCAGCGAACCAACCTGGTAAAAGCTCCCGGCGCGGCGGCGATTGGCTTCGCTGTGCAGCGTTCCCATCATGCCGCCGCATGAGGCAGCCACAAGCACGCCCAGGCAGGCGCTCAAGAACAGAAGGGCGACCGCAAAATTCGACCCCAGCCGCGGCTGGTGAAAGGCAAGCAGGAGAATCGACGCCGAGGCCACAGCCCCGGCCATGAGCCAGGTACGCCGGCCCATCCAAAAGTCCGTCAGCGGGCCCCAGAGAAAATAAATCGCGTGCGGCAGCGACAGCAATGCAGCCAGACTCGCGATGTGCGCGGGGTCCACTCCCTCATTACGCAAAAGGTAACCGAGCGCGCCGCCCACCAGCCCTATGGCAATGACCGCTTCGGGCGCAATGAGCAAGCTGAAGAGCCACGGCCTCTCACGCGCCAAAGTTGGCGATTGAGTCGCGGTCTCCGTGCTCTCGGCCAAACGCATGCGGCTAGCGTAGCATGGGCTTACTGCGGCAGGTGCTCTAGGTCCGATAAGTAGAGAACGTGGGTGGCAGGTGGCCAATTCATCACTGTATCCGGGGCACACATTTACCACTTTTGGGAAGGACAGATGGACAATAGGATCGGTGTGTGGGCCACCTGCCTCATATTGCTTGAGCCGCTCATGCTTGCAGAATTAAGCCTCTCGGTGGCATAATTGATGCATGAGGCGCTCAAGCAAAATGCCATCCGATCCGAACGCCGCTGCTGCTCTGACGGCGAAACTAGCAACGGAAGAACCACAATCCTCACCCGATGGTGTGAGTGCAATCTCACAATACCTGGCAACAATTGGACGGAAGGGCGGTTTAAAAGGAGGAAGGGCGAGAGCCGACTCCTTGAGCGCGAATAAACGGAAGGAAATTGCTCGGCTAGCGGCGACCGCGCGGTGGTCCGCTGAAAAGAGCAAGGTGGACGAATAAAATGCCGAACCTCTTTGCAATGACATTGAAGCATATTTCGGATCACTACGACGCGGAAATATGCGCGTACATCGGCCCCATTGACCGCCCCTTTGATGACGACTTCATTAGTCGGTGCAAAGCCTTTGCGTTGGAAGAAAATCGCCCCAGGCGCAGCAATTTTCTATTGATTTTGACAACGCTAGGAGGCGATCCGCACGCCGCCTACAGGATGGTTCGATATATTCAAGAAAGTTTTAACACGATTCCTCAAGATGAGACCAACCCGAGTACGCTCGCGGCCCCTCAGGGCAAGTTCTACGTCTTCATCGACACGTTCTGTAAGAGCGCTGGCACGATTATGGCTCTAGGCGCAGACACTTTGATCATGTCCGATTATGCGGAACTTGGACCAATAGATGCGCAACTTCGGAAGACAGAAGAAGTGGGGGAACGAAGTTCCGGACTGACACCGATGGATGCCCTTCGTGCACTCGACGACTTAGCAACTGAGCACTTTTTTGATTTGGTGAAGGATTTGCGCGGCGGTAGAGACCGTGAAATGGTATTTAGCACTAAAATGGCATCAGAAATTGCGGCCAAGATCACAGTCGGGCTTTTTGGGAACATCTATTCTCAAATAGATCCGATGCGTATAGGGGAGTTCGATCGGGCTACACGAATCGCACTTGAGTACGGGAATAGGCTGGCTCACGATAATCTGCATCCGAACAAGCTGAGGCATTTGCTATCTGACTATCCGGCGCATGGTTTTGTCATAGACAGAAAGGAAGCAAGGGAGATCTTCAAATCGGTAGAACCGCCGATCCCTGAGCTTCTAGACTTTGGAGAACGGACCAGAAGGATGTGGAACCACCGTCATCTCTCGGGAGACGAACCGTTTGTTCTCTACTTGACAACAGAAGATTTTCTTAGAGATTCTGAAGCAGATGTTCCCGAACCCCTGGGCGGAGATGACCCCGCTCCACAAGAAAACAAAGCACCTGGCCAAAATGAGGATAATCATGAGCAGCATCACGACAACGAAGACAGTCAGCATCCTCAGGGATAGATGGCGGCACAATCGGAAGCTCATGGATAAAGTGAGGCATCCGAAGCCGGAACCGAGCGCCCCTCTGCCAGAACATGTTAGAGATTGGGATAAGGGGGCATCAAAAGAACGACCCCAGCAAGAAATCGACAGAAGCGATTTCTTTTCAAAAAGATAGAGAAATATATTGACATGCCGGGCTTCCCATCCTTTTCGCATCCTTTGCGGAGAGGGGGAAGCCACGAGACTCGGTCGTCCCTCATTCGTCCGGTGTCGGGCGTCCCACAGGTCGGCCTTCGTCCATGGGGTGGAGAGTCTGCCCTGAGCCGGGTGCCCCCGGTCCCGCCTTTGGGACCGGGGAAATCGCAGCCGCGCGGAGCCATCCGCCAAATCCTCGAAGGCTACGTGAAAAACGGCGTGGTTCGCCTGTTAGAAGGCGAACTCCCCGGCGGCATCTTCGTAAAGGTCATCCGCGAATCCTAGGCACTATAGTTCGCCACCACCCGCGCCACTTTGCCGCTCGCCGATAACTCCATGAACTCCGCCGTGCGCGTGCCCTTTTGATTTGTGTAATAGAGCACAACGCTACGGATACCCCAGAGCACATCCTCAAGGCGAAATTCAAGATCGGGATAGGCCGCCAGACCGCGCTGAAAGTAAGCTCTCAAGTTTGCTTTTCCGGCCACCTTGCCATCAGTGGTCCCCAACAACTGCGCGGCCACCGGCGAGGTCAACTCGATCTCGTCCTCATAGTGCGTCAAGATCAAGTCCAGATCATGCGCGTTCCAGGCCGCAACCCAATGATTGGCCAGCTTCCATGCCTCGTCTTTCGTCACGCCAAACTCTCCTTTGTGAAGTTCATGAATAAACACAACCAAACACCCGCTTCAGGCTTGCAACTCCTGCGCCGCAGGCGCGATGGCTGTTAGCCCCGCGCTTCAGCGTGGGGTGGGGTTGGCTGACCCAACAATATCCTACGGAGTCCCGTAGGGACGGTGTTCGCGCAATGCATTTGCCGAAAATTGGCTTCTATCGGCGCACAATGGATTTGGATAGCGGTTGGGGTGGGCAATGAAGCAGGGCGGGGGCGGGGATGCGAAACAGATCAAACAGAGACGGAAAACATTCGCCTTCTTTTTCCCGTTACCAGAAAAGGTAATAAATACTTTGGCTAACCCAAACGACCGCCAATTCCCGATACCACACATTCCCTGGGAATTGTTGACTGTTTATCCACACCAACTACAAAAGTTGTGAAAATCGAGACCTAAACGGTGGTAGAATCACCTTATACGGCGAAGCAAAGGCGAAAACATGTCGATCAAATTCTCATTTGACATCAACAAGACAATTGCCGCTCTCGCTTACTTGGCAAGGCGCGAAGGCGGTAAGTTGGACATGTTTCTTTCGATCAAGAGGCTGTACTCAGCGGACAGGCGGGCTCTGGCGTCATGGGGCAAAACGATCACTGGGGACAAAATGGTCTCCATGGACAAAGGTCCAGTCTTGAGCGCCACCTACAATCTCTTCAAGGGAATCGGGACCGCAGATCACCTTCGAGAATGGAGATCCAATTTCGGCCAGACAAAAGACAACATGATTCAGCTCCAACGCCCTGCGAACACTGACATGCTTTCAGAGGAAGAAATTGATGCTCTTGAAGCGGCTCGGAAAGAGATCGACTGCGTGCCTCCGCAGGAGCTTCCCGACTATCTGCACAAGCTCTATCCGGAATGGGAAGATCCCCATGGAGGAAGTCGCAGAATCGATCCCGCAACAATATTGCGCAAAGAGGGACGTACCGAAGACGAAATTCGCATGATTGAGGAATCTACAGATAGTTTTAATCAGATAGAGAAGATGTTTAGTCACTTATAAGAGGACGATATGAAGCTCGGAGATGCATTCAGAATGGGAGTTCCCCCTAAATATAACGTGCGCCATCTCTTTTTTGTTATATCCGATCCGGCGCAAAATGGTGGCACCTTTGTGATAGTGAATATAACAACAGACTACATTCGCGCGGGTCGGGAATGCGTCCTACGCATAGGCGATCATCCTTGGATTACCGCCGAGTCGTTCGTGACTTTCCGCGACGCCAGGAAAATTACTCCACCTGTGGCTGTCAACCTATGCTCTCTGATTGGATCGGAAGTGTTCATGGAAGAGCCTCTCGAACCCGCCGTACTCGCGCGAATAATCGAGGCCGCGAGAGGTTCCAGGTCACTTGCGCCTGCCTTTAAGAAATATCTCTAGGCATCGAAGTTTTCAAAATTAGAACTTGACTAACCCAGAGACTTTCACTACTATTGGGTTAGTGAAGGTATCGACACATGCACATTCCAAAGACATTAATGGAAGCAATTAGGTACTATAGCGATGAGAAAGTCTGCATCGATACAGTAGCGGCTATGCGCTGGCAGGATGGTAAGCCGGTATGCCCAAAATGTGGAACCGAAGAGGGTGAGCGTAAGCATTACTGGCTGGCCACTCAGAAGCGTTGGAAGTGCTATGTGTGCCGCCGACAGTTCAGCGTCAAGGTAGACAGTCTCTTCGAGGACTCGCCACTCGGCTTGGATAAATGGCTCACTGCCCTGTGGATGCTGTGCAATTGTAAGAATGGCGTGTCCAGCCATGAGATAGCGCGGGAACTCGGCATCGCGCAAAAGAATGCATGGCATATGCTCCACCGACTGCGCATGGCCCTACAGCTTCCAGACGGCGAAAAGCTCGGCGGCATTGTGGAGGCCGATGAGTGCTTTGTCGGCGGAAAAATCTCGAATATGCATCAGTCGAAACGCGCACAACTTGGCGGCAAAACGCGGGGCACGAAAGGCAAGGCGGTGGTGGTCGGCATGGTAGAGCGCGGCGGCAGAGTCCGGGCACAGGTCACTGTAGATCGCAGCCAATCTACACTTCATCCCTTGATTGCTGCGAATGTTGCGAAGGATGCGACCCTGGTCACCGATGAGTGGGGTGGATACACTGGCGCAGCGGTTGACCACGAGGTTGTCAATCACGCAATTGAATACGTGAGTGGCCACATCCACACCAACTCCATTGAGAATTTCTGGTCTCTGTTAAGGCGCACGCTCGGCGGAACATACGTTGGCGTAGAGCCGATTCACTTGCAGGCATACATCCACGAGCAGGTTTATCGGTTTAACCTGCGCTCTCGCCCGGATGAGAAGATTACCAACGCCGACCGGTTTGCTCTGGCGCTCTCTAATGTCGCGGGGAAGCGACTAACATGGAAAGAGCTGACCGGGAAGGAGGGGGCCGCCGCCATCCCATTCTAGGGTTCCGCGCGGCGCTCTGCGGGGACGTACTTGTATCGCTTATGTCGTAAAGCGGATTCTTTGGGAGCTTGCTCAATCCGCTTCTGCATCTCAGCACGAGGGACCGAAACAAGGCGCTTGAGGGCATCAGAAAACGCCTGGGGTGACCGCCCCTGAGTTTTCACCTTAGCATCAGCTTCGGATTCCATATTTGACCCTCCAGAGGTCGAACAGGATGAGTGTGCCTACTCAGGATACCACCGTGAGAGGGGCACAATGAATCTTCGTACTTTAAGAAGGGTGTTTGGGTATACTGCCACCGTGTCGAATGCTTTGCCAAAATCGATTCCGAATCAGGACCGCCGGGATCAAGCGCGGTACACCATACCGGAGGCTGCCGCTTATATTTCTGTGCCTGAGCGAACAATGCGAAGTTGGTTTCGTGGGGATAGCCGCATCTTCGCACCCACATATGAGAATGGACCCGCAATATTTCTTTCATTCTTCGACGTGACAGAAGCCTATGTGATTGAGACGCTTCGCACGCATTGGGATTTCAAGCCGCGTAAACTCAGAAAAATTGTGAATTTCCTCCGCAAAAGTACTGGCCATAATAGGCCGCTTTTGCGGCGGCTCGGAGTCATTAAAGAATTTCAGGCTCTAGTGCTTCCTTCACGCCAGAAGGGACAGATCGTTCACACGGACATTGCTGGGGACGAAAACTACGTCTTCGAGGATTTCGTTAAGACACTGGCGGTACGCATCAAGCGCGACTCGAAGGGTAAGCCGGTTTTGCTGTACCCAGGGGATTCTACCGTCGAGGACAATCTTCCTGTTTCGATGGACCCCGATGTGATGTCTGGCGAATTGGTAGTGACTGGTACCCGCATACCTGCTTCGCGGATCATGGCGAACTATCTAGCGGGCAAGAGTGCGGACAAGATCGCAGACTCTTATGGGCTGGATCGCGATCTTATCAGGAAAGTCATCCAACATTTTGAGCGAGAAGAGCCATAAGAAGTACCAACACGAGAAATGTGTCGTCTTGCTAGATGACTGCTTTTGCAATGACGAAGTAGCGGCGAAACTAGCCGCTAAGGGATTCGTATTGGATTTGTTCACCAAATATTTCCCGCGCGACGGAGCGAACAATGGGAAGCGTGAGCAAGGAGTAAAAGACGCTCGCGTTATATCGCTATCTCATAAGCAAAAGATGGTCGTCCTGACCACAGATCATAGAATGCGGGAAGATCATAGGAAGGAGTTCGCTCGGTACCGGCAAGCGATGGTTGTATCAACCGCTCATAGGACGGGTAGCGACGAAATCTGGATCAAAGCATTCATAAAGGCGAAGCCAGAAATAGAACGTCGGCATAAGAGACAACAGCGTCCATGGTTCGCAAAAATCGGTCAGGATGGGACTCTTACGTGTTGCCACACTCTGGACGCTGGAGGTAACTGGGTTAGGCAAGGGATTTAATACCCCAGAAAATTAATACCCCCCACCCCCCCTTCTATATTTTCAAAACCTTGCATATAAATGCGCCGAGTTATGAAACCGGAGAATAACTAGAGCAGAATCAAGGTCTTGCTTCGCGACCCTGTCAAGTGCCACCCGGTTCTCGCGTCGCAATGCGGGAAATTTCCAGGTTAAAAGGCGTTTTCGGCATCGCAATCTGCCGGTGGGAAACCACGAACCTCAACCGGCGTGTTTTTCTGATCTCTGACCCCTGATCCCTGACCCCTGCTTTTTCACGCCTTCCGGCCCAAATTGTTCCTCCAAACATGCCCGCCCTTTTCCAGCAGCCGATCGGAGCACTCAGGCCCCCACGACCCGGCAAAGTAGTTGGGAAAGACCTCCGGCTCCTTTGCTGCCCAGGCCTGCAAGATCGGCGTGTACAGCGCCCAATTGATCTCGACGCCATCGCGGTGCGAGAAGAGTGTCTGGTCGCCGAGCATCGCGTCCAGCAGCAGCCGCTCATAGCCGTTGGCGCTCGACTTGCCGAACGCCGCGGCATAGTCGAAATCCATGTTGACCGGGCAGACGTCCATGTTGGGTGTGGTCGGCACCTTGGCGCCAAAGCGCAGCGCGATGCCCTCATCCGGCTGGATGCGGATGGTCAGCAGGTTCGGCTGAATCTCCTGGCACGGCCCAGCAGAGGCCATCCGGCTGAAGATCAATAGCGGCGGCTGCTTGAACTGGATGCTGATCTCGGTGGCCCGCTTTTTGAGCCGCTTGCCGGCGCGCAGATAAAACGGAACTCCCGCCCAGCGCCAGTTCTCGATCTCCAACCGGACCGCCGCATAGGTCTCCGTGCCCGACTCGGGATTGACCCGCTCCTCGTCGCGATAACCCACCACGCGTTGGCCCTCCACCAGCCCCGGCCCATACTGGCCGCGTACGGTATTGAGGATCGGCACCGGCGGAATCGCGCGCCACACCTTCACTTTTTCCCGGCGCACGGCCTCTGCGTCAAAGCTCGACGGCGGCTCCATGGTTACAAAGCTTAGCAACTCCATCACGTGGTTCTGCACCACATCGCGCAGCGCGCCGGCCTTCTCGTAAAACGGCCCGCGCCCCTCGACGCCCAGCGTTTCGGCCGCGGTAATCTGCACGTGGTCGATGTAATTCCTGTTCCAGATAGGCTCGAAGATCCCATTGGCGAACCGGAAAACCAATATGTTCTGCACCGTCTCCTTGCCTAGGTAGTGGTCGATGCGGAATACCTGGCTCTCCTTGAAGACGGCGTTGACCTGGCGGTTCAGTTCGCGGGCAGAATCCAGATCGTGGCCAAACGGCTTCTCGATGACCACCGCTACATCGCCTCGTTCGGGCTGCGCCATGCCCTTCGCGCCCAGGTTTTCGATAATCCCGGCAAAGAACTCCGGCGCCGTAGCCAGGTAGAACAACCGCTTGCCGCCGATGCCTTTTTCCGCGGCGATGCGGCTTAACTCGGCGTCAAGCCCCGCATAGCTCGCAGGATCGTCGAAGTTAAGCGCAAAGTAACTGATGTGATTCACAAACTCATCCAGTTTCGGGTCGCTTGCCTCCGCGCCTCCAAACTGGATGATGCCGTCGCGCATATCCGCCGCAAACTCGCCGCCCAGGGGCCGTCGCGCCACGCCCACAATTGCAAATTGCTTGGGCAGCAAGTTCACCTGGCGCAGGTGGAAGAGCGCCGGCAGCAGCTTGCGCTTGGTCAAATCCCCCGACGCGCCGAAGATCACCAGAATCCCAGCCTCGGGAATCCTTTCGTTGCCCGTGGGAACCTGGGAAAGGTCCTCCGGCCTTACGCTCGCTCGTATCGTCGTCATCCCCGTTCGCCTCCTTACGCTCATTCGCTGACAACTGATCACTGACAACTAGTCCTTCTTCACCGCATGTCCGCCAAACGCGTTGCGCATGATCGCCAGCATCCGGTCGGTGAAGTTATTCTCCTCGCGCGAGCGGATGCGCCGCATCAGCGACTCGGTAATGACTGGCGCTGAAACATTCAGGTCGATGGCCTCGACAACGGTCCAGCGCCCCTCGCCGGAGTCCTCGACAAAGGCCTCAAGCCCTTCAAGCGTTGGATTCTTGCCGAGCGCTTCGGCCGTCAGATCGAGCAGCCAACTGCGCACTACGCTGCCGTAGCGCCATATCTCGGCAACCTGCGGCAGGTCCAACCCAAACACCTTCTTATTCTCCAGGATCGTAAAGCCCTCGGCATAGGCCTGCATCATGCCGTACTCGATCCCGTTGTGGATCATCTTGACAAAATGGCCCGCGCCGCCCGGGCCCACGTGGCCCCAGCCTTTGTCGGCCGCGGGAGCGAGAGCCTCGAAGATAGGCCGCAGATACTCGACCGGCTCTTTGTCGCCGCCGATCATCATGCTGTAGCCCTCCTTCAGCCCCCATACTCCGCCCGAGGTGCCAACGTCCACAAACTGGAATCCCTTCGCGGTAACTTCCGTGTGACGCCGCATCGACTCCTTGTAATTCGAGTTACCGCCATCGATCAGAATATCGCCGGGATTCAGCAGGGGCTCCAGTTTGGCGATGGTCTGGTCCACGGGATCGCCTTGCGGCACCATGATCCATATTGCCTTTCGCCCCTCTAACTTGTTCGCTAACTCGTCGAGTGTCGCCACACCAACGTTGCCTGCTGCCGTTAACTTCGCCACTGCTTCCGAGCTGAAGTCGAATCCTACTACCTGATGGCCGCCCAGCCGCAGCCGCTCCGCCATGTTCCCGCCCATCTTGCCCAGGCCAATCAATCCCAGTTGCATATCGCCTCCTGTACCTGTTGCTTAGAAAACGCCCAAACTCGTCAAGTCCTCGCGCAAAGCATCCGCGCCCGAAAAACGAATGGATTTCATCCCCACACCCGCCGCGCCGGCCACATTCTCCGCGCGATCGTCGATGAATAAGACCCGCTCCGCCGGCCTGCCCAAAATATCCAGCGCCCGCAGATAGATTGCCGGGTCCGGCTTGCGCAGGCCGAGATAGCAGGAGCTGAGGGCAACCGCAAAATAATCCCGCAAGCCGAAGCTTTTGAATCGGAACTCGTTGGTCTCCCGCGCCTCGTTGTTCAGCGCACCCAACATGCACTTATCCGATGCCGCAAGTTCATCGAGGATTCCTAGAGCCCCGCAGGGGAGGAGCTTGGACTGGTTCAGCATAAAGCCGAAAAAATCGTCTTGCGAAAAGCCGCGCGGTTCGTAGAAGACGATTGCGTCCAGGTAAGACTTCAGCGGGATTGTACCACTCTCCCATGCGGCATAGGCAATGGGATGCCGGGCCTCAAGATCCGCCGCATCGAGGTGGAAGTACTCCGCCGTCAACGCCCGCTCGCGGTGGTCCCAGCCATTTGTGAGCAGAACTCCGCCAACATCGAAAAGAATCACGTCGAAGGGGAACATCGGCGCCTTTCAGTATGCGTTTCTGCGATGAATATTTGATGAAGCTCTTGAGGGGCCGCCGGAACCTGTGGACCTCCCCACAGACCGGAAGCACTGCAAACACGCGCGGCCCTAAGCAGGATTCGTCGAGCCGTCTCCACACTGATACTTGGCCTCGATGGCCAGGACCTTATTGAATCGCCGAATAAAACGTTCTTCTTTGGCGATGAACTTTGCGCCAATAAACGCATTTACGACCTCAAACGCCAGTGCCGAGCCAATAATGCGCGCGCCCAGCACGATTACGTTCATGTCGTCGTGCTCCACGCCCTGGTGCGCCGAGTAAGTGTCGTGGCACATGCCGGCGCGAATGCCCGGAATCTTGTTTGCAGCCACGCACACTCCGACCCCAGAGCCGCAAATGAGAATCCCGCGCGGCGCATCGCCCCGCTTGAGCGCCAAACCTACCTTCTCGGCAAAATCCGGATAGTCCGATGGCTCCGTGTTATAAGCCCCAAGGTCAGCCACCTCATGGCCGGCCTGCGCAAGGTAAGCGCGAACCTCCTCTTTCAGAGGGAATCCGGCATGGTCCGAACTGATGACAAGCTTCAAAATGCACTCCTTCGGAGTTAGAGATCAGGGATCAGAGATCAGTTGGCGGTGCCCGGCGCGGATGCCAGGTTGAAGCACCACTCTGAAAACTGAGTTACAAGAAACTGACAACTGATAACTGACCCCTGACCCCTGTTTTCACTTCACCAGCTTCTTGGCCCGCGCGGCCACATTTGCCGCGCTAAATCCAAGCTCCGCCATTGCAATCGGCCCCGGCGCCGAGGCGCCAAAGCGGTCCAACCCGATGACGTCGCCGTCCAGACCCACGTACTTCCACCAGCCCTGTGTCGCCCCAGCTTCAACCGCCAGCCTGGGCACGCCCGCCGGCAACACGCTTGCCTTGTACTCTGGCGTCTGCTCCTCGAAGATCTTCCAACTCGGGAAGCTGACCACCCGCGCCCGAATCCCCTCCGCAGCCAGCAGTTTCGCAGCATCCAGCACCGGCCATACCTCGGAGCCTGCGCCGATCAGCACCACCTGCGGGTTGGATGCATCTTCCAGTACATAGGCGCCTTTGCTCACTCCCGCATACAGGTCGTGCGCTGCGGAGTCGATCACCGGCACGTTCTGGCGCGTGAGCGCAAAGAAGCACGGTCCGTTGCGTTCGAGAGCCAGCCTCCAGGCCGCGGCCGTTTCGTTGGCATCCGCCGGACGGAAATCCGTAAGTCCCGGAATCGCTCTGTGCGCCATCAAGTGCTCGACCGGCTGGTGCGTTGGCCCGTCTTCGCCCAATGCGATCGAGTCGTGAGTAAACACGAAGATCGAGTGGACCTGCATCAGCGCCGCGAGCCGGATGGCCGGCTTGGCATAGTCTGAAAACACGAAGAAGGTCGATCCGAAGGGAATCAGCCCTCCGTGGGCGGCAATTCCGTTCACCGCGGCGCACATTCCAAACTCGCGCACTCCGAAGAAAACATTGCGTCCTGCCGGGTCAACATGGAAGCTTTCTCCCGGCTTGAAGATCGTTCTGGTCGAGGAGGTGAGGTCTGCCGCGCCGCCAAACAGCTCCGGTACAGCGGCGGCTATGGCGTTCATGATCTCTCCGCCGGCGTTGCGGGTGGCCACCGGCTTGCCCGGCGCAAAGCTGGGAATCGCCTTCTCCCATCCCGCCTTGAGCACGCCCTTCTGGGTGCGCTCAAACTCAGCCGCCAGCTCCGGATTTGCCGCGGCATAGCCAGCGAAGAGCTTCTTCCATGCGGCTTCAAGATCCGCGCCGCGCTCTTTGGCCTGACGCCAGTTTGCCAGCGCTTCTTCGGGAACCACAAAGCTCTGGTCCTCAGGGAAGCCGAAGAACTTCTTCGTCGCCGCTACTGCTTCAGCGCCGAGCGGCTCGCCGTGGGACTTGTTGCTGCCCGCCTTGGGGCTGCCGTAGCCAATAATCGTCCGTACCGCGATGATCGACGGTCTGGCTGTCTCGGCCTTGGCCGCTTCGATGGCCGCCTCGATGGCCTCAAGATCGTTGCCATCGGCCACTCGCTGCACATGCCAGTGATAGGCTTCAAAGCGCTTCATCACGTCGTCGTTGTAGCTCAGGCTGGTTGGCCCGTCCAGCGAGATGAGATTGTCGTCGTAGAGAAAGATCAACTTGCCCAGTCCCAGCGTTCCGGCTAGCGCGCAGGCCTCATGCGAGATCCCTTCCATCAGGTCGCCGTCGCCCAGCAGCGTATAGGTATGGTGATCCACAACTTCAAAGCCGGGGCGGTTGTAAATCGCCGCCAGATGCTTCTCTGCCATGGCCATGCCCACGGCCATGCCAACGCCCTGGCCTAGCGGGCCGGTGGTCACTTCGACGCCGTCTGTGTCGCCCCGCTCGGGGTGTCCAGGGGTCCGCGACTCCCACTGCCTGAAACTCTTCAGATCGTCCAGCGTTACGTCGTACCCGGAGAGGAACAGCGTGGAATAAAGGAGCGCGGAGGCGTGCCCGTTCGACAGCACAAACCGGTCCCGGTCCGCCCACTTCGCGTGCGCGGGATTGTGTTTCATCAGCTTATGGAACAGCAGATAGGCGATGGGCGAGCAGCCCAATGGAGCGCCGGGGTGGCCGGCCTTGGCCTTCTCCACAGTGTCGACAGAGAGAAGACGCAGAGTGTCGATGGATAGCTGGTCAAGAGCCGTTTGTTCGAGTGGGTGTCCCGCGAGGCTAGAAGTCATTTGGTTTCTAAGATTTCCTTTCCATGATGTGCTCAATGCGCCAATAAGCCCGGTCAATTGTCGTCAACCTGCACTTCTACATTGTAACCAAGCCAGCGGTCTTGCTCGGGCCAATGCAGAGTCCAATGCAATTCGCCGCTTTCGGCGCCGGCAGCGATATCCGCGCTGTGGCCTGCGTAGCCCATGCTGCGGCTGGGGGTGGTATGCGTGGTCAGCCATCCATCCGCGCTCCACACCAACTCAAATCGCGTCTCATCCAGGATTCGCAGCGTACTGCCCGCGGTAATTCTCTGAATGGGGCGCCGGCGGGTGTAGATTTCCAATCCCGGTCGCGTCCGGCTTCGGCCCGCCGTCTCGCAGTACCGCTCGTGCACCGGGTCGATCCGGTCAAAAACCTTGCCGTCCAAAGCCGAGCGCAGCAACTTCAAGTATTCGGCGTGAGCCCAGACCAGCGGCACGGCAGACCCGGCAGGCCGGCCCATCCGCAGGCTTTTATCCGGCAGGTCGGCTTCGTCCCACACCTGTTCCGGCAACATCTGGCCGCAGGTGGCAAAGCGTTCATAGGTCTCGATCAGTCCGGAAATGTCAGCGCCCGCCGCCAGTTCGTAGTGCGCGCGTTCGCCGGTAAGCAAAGGCCACACACGCCCCTGACCCCAGCCCTGGTAGGCGCAACCATCCGCCTTCTGCCCATAGCCGTCCCAGTTATAGCGCAGCCAGCCGGGGCCCTGCGGCAGCTCGCGTTTCAGCACCGCGTCCACAACCTTGACCGAGTCGACAATCAATGGGTCGCCGGCGCGGCGCACGCCGTAGCGCACCAGCTCCAGGAACCCCGCGTCGACAATCTCCCGCGCTTCAAAGTCAACTCGCGTGCCCGGCGGACGGTTGTTCAGCCGGAGCGTCTCTTTTCCGCAGCTCTCGTGCGCATACGCCTCACCGCACTCAGGAGGCCGGACGCGCATGTAATGCCGCTTGATCTCCTGGAGCAATACACCGTTGTTGGTGACCGTCCAGTCCTCGATGTGATGCTCGATCCAGTCGGCAAACTCCTCGAGAAAAACCGCCAGCTCCATCGAATCGTGTGCGCGGATCATATCGGCCGCGCAGATGAGCCCCGCAATCACCGCCGCCAGCGTCGAGGGCGAATAGCCGGCATTCTCCTCCCACCGCTCCTGCTGGGTAATGGGCGCGTGCCGCACCAGGAAACCCGCGGCGCGCTCCACAAACGGAAATATATGGAGCTGGCCCAGGCCGTCGGCCTTCCACAGCCGCCAGGCCAGGATCAGGGGGAACGCAACCTCGTCCAATTGCAGCCCCGACCAGTAAGGTGTGCCATCGATCCAGAAATTCTGCGCGAAACTCCCGTCCGCCTGCTGCGTGCAAGCCAGGTAAACCAGCGCCCTGCGCGCCGTCTCCGGCCGCCCGCAGGCCAGCAAGGCCGTAGCCGTCTGAACCATATCCCGGGTCCACACCAGGTGGTAGCCGCCCAGATCGTCGTCGCCCTTCACTTGGCCCCATGGAATCGATGCCGAAGCCACAAATGCGCCCGAATAGGTCTTGTCCTCGTGCGCCAGCAGTACATTGTGACTGGTCCGCATCAGCTGGCCGCCATCGCCCGCCTTCGCCGCCAGCCACTCCGGATTCGCCACCCGGCGCCATTGCTCGATGAAACGGCTTCGATGCTGCTCGAACGGCGTCGCCAGCGCTCCCATCGTCTTCTGCGCCGCCGGATGATGTCCCTCGCCAATCCCAAACGCCAGGGTAAACTCGTATCCCCCAGCCCCTGGCCCAGCTTCAGCGGTCTCGGCCTTCAGATTCAGTTCCCCCATCAGGGCAATGTTGCCGCCCGTGGCCGAACCAAATTCCCAGTCCATGCGGAAGTTGTCCATCAGGTCGCGCCAGCCGTCGCTTGCCCCTACAAACCCGCAGCTCACCCGGGAGAAGTCGCAACTGGCTGCCATCGCCAATGACCACTCGTTCTTCCAGGCCATCAGCACCTTCCACCCCGCAACATCCACCGCGCGCGCCGAGTTGCCCGCACCCCCGCCGTCCAGGTGCGGCGCCAGCAGCGCATATACCTTCAGCCGCGGCAGCAACTCCGCATCGCCCTCCAGCCGCACATGCGTCAGCACCACGGCGTGATGCGGGTCGCAGATGATCTCCTTGGTCAGGCTGTAGCGGCCCGCCGGATCGCGGTTCACATACCGCGCCCCCAGCGCCTCCGGGTGGATGTATTCGAATGTCGAATGCAGGTCGCGCTTCTCTTCGTGAAAAAAAGTCTCCCCGTCGGTCACGAGGAACTCCATGTCCCGAACCTGCGCCCGGTCGATGGTCGGATGGTAGACCTCGTTCAGGATTCCGTGCGAGCAGGTGAACCAGATCCGGCTCGACCCGGCGTAGGCCGTTCCGACGGCATCCTTCACGCTCGAAGTCCAGCGCGGCTCCATGCCCGGCGCGCCAAAGGCCTCGCCCTGCTGCTCAAGCCAACGAAAGTGCGGCGGATCGCTCATGGTCGCGTGTCTCTTTTCGGAATGGGGAAGCGGCTAACGCCATGCAGATCGGGGAAGGCGCTCGCAGTTGTCCCCTCTATCGATGTTCCAATTGGACAGAAGGTTTCCGTTTTCATAACTTTCCCGAACCCTCATCGGCTGCCGATGCATCCATCCAAGCATAGGGACCTGCCGCGGAGTGTGAACATTCCGTGCAAGAGCGCCCGGCCTCCAACCCTCGTCCCGCATCGCTCCACGCCGGACAAACCCGCGCAGTACAATCCGAACTGAGGAGATTTCCCCAATGGCTTACGAACTCGCACCGCTTCCCTACGACTATGCCGCCCTCGAACCGTTCATCGACACGGAAACGATGAAGATCCACCATGGCAAGCACCACCAGGCCTACGTCAACAACCTCAACGCCGCCCTGGCCAGCCATCCCGATCTGGCCGCCAAGCCGGTCGACGACCTGGTCCGCGACCTCGCGCAGGTTCCCGATGACATCAAGTCCGCGGTCCGCAACAACGGCGGCGGCCACGCCAATCACACCGCCTTCTGGAAGCTGATGGGCCCGGTAGGCTCGGATGGCGTTGGCGGCGCGCCGACTGGCGCCATCGCCGATCAAATCTCGAAGGATTTCGGCGATTTTGAAGCTTTCAAGAAGACCTTCAACGAGACCACCGCCAAGCAGTTCGGCTCCGGTTGGGGCTGGCTGGTCGTCACTGGAGGCAAGCTCAAGGTTCTTTCGACGCCCAACCAGGAATCGCCCCTGACGCAGGGACTTTACCCGGTCCTGGGCAACGATGTCTGGGAGCACGCTTACTATCTCAAGTACCAAAACCGCCGCCCCGACTACCTCGCCGCCTGGTGGAATGTCGTCAACTGGCATGAAGTCAACCGCCGCTTCGCTCTCGCCAAGGGCTGAAGAGCACGGGTGAATTACCAGCAATCGGTTGTTGCGTAGACCGGCTCCGGCCGTTAAAGGCTTCACGGAATGCGTCAATACGCTTCCGTGAAGCCGAGTTTTTCTGGGCCCACTCACGGGCCCGGCAAGTCCGGCGAGAAATCTGAATAGATCGCACGCGCACCGGGTTCTGTACCCGCTGCTTGCGTTCCTGCATGAGCCCCGTGTTTCAGACTGGACCTGCCTACATTCCGGAGTTCCCAAATGGGAGGCTTGACTAAGGAGTTCTCCGCATCCATCCGCTCCTCGCGTCGAGTCGTGGCACGATGAAACCAGCTTCAAGTTTGATTCAGCATTCAAGTCAGCAAGTCGGCGGGTGCCCACCTGGGTGCTTCCTTTTCTGTGACCCAGTCTCTATGAAGGGCTTCTGCCGATTTATCCGCAATCTGCGATAGCTCGCATTTGTGGAAAACCACAAGTTACAGTGGCAGGGCGAAGCTTTGCTCAATACGTGAAATGCCGGCGACGGGTTTCTAGGCGAGGGCGAGAAAAGTGCAATTTGCGGGAGCGGCTGCGCCAATCGAGACTGAACCACCGGCCGAGGGTGCAGCCCTGCATCGGGACTGGTTTGCGGTCTTCACGCGATCGCATCACGAGAAGCGCGTGGCGCAACATCTTACGCAAAGGGGCATACAGAGCTTCTTGCCGCTCTATAAAGCGGTGCACCAGTGGACGCATTATCGTAGAGTCGCTTTGGACTTGCCGCTGTTTCCCAATTACATTTTCGTGCATATCGCCGCCCAGGAACGCATCCGTACGCTTGAGGTTCCTGGGATACTGTCGCTGGTGGGCCACGGCAATCCGCCAGCCTCACTGCCGGATGTTGAAATCGAGAGCCTCCGTTCCGGTCTTCAATCGAGGAATTTCGAGCCGCATCCTTATCTCGCTGTAGGGAAGAGAGTCCGCATCGCGGCGGGTCCGCTGGCCGGCATGGAAGGCATCGTATTGCGCAGGAAGAGCGGTCTCCGGGTCGTCCTCACGGTTGACCTTATCCGGCAGAGCGTCGCCGTAGAGGTGTACGCCAGCGAACTGGAATTCTGCGCCTCCCATGCGCAGCCGCTCGTCAAAGTAGACCGTCCCCCGAGATTGCTTCGAGCCGAACTGCTTCGGCCGGAGCGCGAAAGTTGCTACCGCGTATGACCGGAAAACTCTCGCTCGTCCTTTTGCTGTCCTGCACGTTCTGCGCGGGGCAGTCTATTCTGACCACCCCCGGCGACTCGACCCAGCCATCCACAAATGCGCTTGAAGAAAGTAACTCATCCCAGTCGTCCTCTGCCTCTCCCAGGGAAGATGACTCGTCCCATCTGCCCCCTGACGCTCCCAGGTGGCCCAAAGGTCCTCAAAGTGCGGCGTCGAAGGGCGCGGTCGTCTCCGCTTCCGAAGAGGAGAAGGATGACGATGCAAGGGGTCAGGCCTCATCGAGAGTGGCTGCCCCCCCGTCCGCGAAATCCGATTTCGAGAAGTTCGCCGAAGACGCGGCAGGGCATCCGCTTCGGGTCTATGGCCGGCAGCTATTCGACGAAGTTCCGTCGACCTTCGCTCCGGTGGAGCGCATTCCGGTGCCGGCCAGTTATGCGCTCGGGCCAGGCGACGAGCTGCTGATACGAGTCTGGGGGAAGATCGACCTCGACTCGCGTGTGAAGGTGGACAGGAACGGACAGATATTCCTGCCCAAGGTTGGAACCTTGACCGTGGCTGGACTGCGCTACGAGGAACTCGAAGGCTATCTGCGCGGGGCCGTCGGCAATCTCTACAGAGACTTTGAACTGAACGTCACGCTCGGCCAGCTTCGCTCCATCCAGGTCTTCGTCCTGGGCGGCGCTCGGCAACCCGGCGCGTTCACGGTCAGTTCTCTCAGCACGCTCGTCGATGCGATCTTTGCATCTGGGGGCCCCTCGGCTACCGGCACCATGCGGCGTATCCAACTGCGGCGAGGCGATCGTTTGCTGGCCGAGTGCGATCTGTACGAACTGCTGCGAAAGGGCGATAAGTCGCACGATGTCCAACTGCTCAGCGGGGATGTAATCTACATCCCTCCCGCCGGGCCGCAGATCGCGATCGTCGAGAACGTCAACGAGCCGGGCATCTACGAGTTGAAGGGCGAGACATCCATCGCTTCCGCCCTGGAGACTGCGGGCGGGCTCACCAGTTTGGCTGGCGGCGATCGCGTTCTTCTCGAGCGGATCGAGAACCACAGAAGACGCCGCGTCGAAGAGTTCACGCTGGATGCATCCGGTTTGCAAAGAATGCTCCAGGACGGGGATCTATTGCGAATCTTCCCGGTTTCACCGCAGTTCGACAACGCCGTGACGCTGCGCGGGAATGTGGCTCAGCCGGGGCGCTATGTCTGGCGCGAGGGGATGCGGGTCTCGGATCTGATTCCAGCCCGCGGCTTTCTCATCACTCGCGATTACTGGAACCAGATGAACCACCTGGTCCCGGAACATGCCGGTCGTCCGCCTGGGAATGCGCATGACGAGATCGATGCGCCCCTCGACTTGACGACCGACGTTGACCGAGTGGATGCCGAGATCAATTGGGACTATGCGGCGATCGAACGGCTCGACGAGCACGACCTGAGCACGCGCCTGGTCGCAATCAATCTGGGCAATGCCATCGATAACCATTGGTCTTCCGATAACCAGCTCTTAAAGGCTGGGGATGTTCTCACCGTCTTTTCCCGGAAAGATATTCCTTTGCCGGTGGAGAAGCACGCAACCTTCGTCCGGGTTGGCGGAGAGGTCAACGCGCCAGGCGTGTATCGCGTGAATCCTGGCGACACCTTGCGGGACGTCGTGCGGCGTGCCGGTGGACTTACCCCGCACTCCTACCTCTTTGCCTCCCAACTAACCCGCGTGTCGGCCCGCGAAGCTCAGGAAGTGCAACTCAGGCTGTCGATCGACCGCATGCAGAAAGATCTCTCCTCTCAATATGCCAACGCGATGCCTGCCGCGCAGGGGGCAAATGGAAACGCCTCGGACCGGCAAAGCCGGCTTGGTATGCAGCAGGCTCTCATCGCTCAGCTTTCCTCAACACAGCCGGCAGGCCGAGTTGTTCTCGGCATGATGCCCGATGCAAAAGCTGTAGAAGAAATCCCGGAGTTTCCACTGGAAGATGGCGACAGTTTCTATATTCCGCCTAAACTCGGCACCGTCGAGGTTGCCGGAGAGGTGTACAACGCGAACGCCTTGCGCTACCAGGTTCAGAGGCCACTCTCTGCCTATCTGAACGATTCTGGCGGAGCCACCCGCCAGGCGGACGTAAAGCGCATCTTCCTGATCCGCGCGGATGGAACGGTGGTGAGCCGGCAGAGCCGCAGCCGGCATTGGCCGGGCAGCTTCGAAAAGATCGCTTTGATGCCCGGCGACGCCATTATCGTCCCTCCGAAACTGAAGGCGCCAAGCGGGTTCATGGACAAGCTTCCGTTCATTACTCAGATGCTTTCTCAAACCGCCATGACCGGCGCCGCACTCAGCCTGATCCAGTAGTCAAGGTGCAAGAGATGACTGAAGAGGATCTACGCGCAGCTCCAACCGTGGCCATGCCGGAGGCAGCATCGCCACTGGAAGACAGCGGCGCAGCCTTTGGCGTTACCGTTATCGAGGTTCTTGCCGAATTCGCCAGCCGAAAGCGCTTGATTGCAGCGGTAACTGGCGCGGCCATGCTCGTCGGCCTGGTCTATGGTCTTGCGCTCCCGGCTCGGTATAGCCGGTCGCGTCGTCATGGTGACAGGGGCTGCCGGTTCCATCGGTTCTGAGTTATGCCGCCAGTTGTTGCGATATGCGCCGGCAAAGCTCGTTTGCGTTGACCGGGCGGAGACGCCGCTTTTCTATCTCCAGCAGGCCAACTCCGGCTTGGGAGGCCAGAAAGTCTACTGCCTGGCCGACATCACCGACAGCGCCAGGATGCGCGACATTCTCCATGAGCATGATGTGCGGGTCATCTTTCATGCCGCGGCCTACAAGCACGTTCCACTGATGGAAGAGAACTTGGAGGAGGCGCTTAAAAACAATGTCTTCGGATTGCTCTCGCTGCTGGAAGTGGCCGGCCAATCCGGTTGCGAGGACTTTCTTCTCATCTCTTCGGATAAGGCGGTAGCGCCCACCAGTTTCATGGGTTGCACCAAGCGGATCGGAGAACTCATCGTTTCCGCACGCCCCTCGGCGCAGATGCGCTGCCTCTCCGTGCGCTTCGGGAATGTGCTTGGTTCGCAGGGCAGCGTGATCCCGGTGTTTCGAGAACAGATAAGGTCCAGGCGTCCGATCACGGTCACCCACCCGGAGATCACCCGCTATTTCATGACCATTCCCGAGGCGGTGTCGCTGGTCTTGCAGGCCTTCGTCATCGGCGGCAAAGGCGACATCCTGGTGCTGGACATGGGCAAGCCGATTCGCATACTCGATATGGCGAAGACGCTTATCCGTCTATCCGGCCTTCCTCTGGACGAAGTGAAGATCGTCTTCACCGGCCTGCGGCCCGGCGAGAAAATGTCGGAGGATCTCTTTTATGAATTCGAGCGGCGGTTGACCACCTCCGCCGAGAAAGTCTTCCGCACCCGAGGGCCGCTGATCTCCTGGCCGGAGTTGCTGAGCCGCCTGGCCGTGTTGCGCTCCGAGAGCCGCACGGGCATATCCTCCCGCATCCGCGCCACGGTGAAGGAGATAGTTCCCCAATACCAGTGGGCGCCGCCCGATCACGTGCGCAACATCCCCGTTCCTTTGCTGACCGAGCCGCAAAACTACCGCCGGCACGCACTCTCGCAGGGGCACGACTGACCCGCGCGGCAAAAAACTCTCGCCATCCAAGTTTGCCTGGATGTGCAGCAATCCGGGCGCCATGGCCAGGTTCGGCCGGGCCCGCATCTTCGATTTAGTGCAACTCCGAAAGATGAATATCAATCCTGTTCAGGCAAACGCTCGCGATGGTAGCGGATCAGGAAAATCTTGCTTTGTAACAGGGCACGACTTCAGTCGTGCCGATTGCCGCCCCTATCGAATTTCGGCTTTAGCCGCCGCTAAAGCACAATTGGCTGAAAACAAATACAGCAGGGGCTAAAGCCCGGTCCATTTTCACTCGCATCTTCGGCACGACTGAAGTCATGCTCTGTTACAAGGCCTCTTCTGCCAGCATTTTGTAGGAATGCCGGAGCTACGTTGATATTCATCATCCGAAATTGATCTAGCCCTTGCTCTCCTGCGTCTCCGGCCACGGGTTCTTGAGCAGCGAGCACAGTCCCAGGTCGATGCCGTAGCGCTCCACCTCCATCCCCGCCATAGGAATGGGATGCATCATTCCGCGAAAGGCCGGAACCGCATCGGAGCCCATGATCTGCGGCGAGACGAAAAGGTGAACGCGATCGACCAGGCCCGCGGCCAGCAGGGCCGTATTCAGGCGCGTGCCCGTCTCGGTCAGCAGCGTCAGAATGCCCTCTTCGCCGAGTTTGTCCAGCACATTCCCCAACGGAACCCGCCCCGTCTCGGCGGGAAGAACCTCGACGCGCACGCCCCGGCTGCGCAGCGCGTCGATGCGGCCCTGATCGCTTGAAACCGTAAAGACAACCACATCGTGATGAGCCGTGGTCACCATCTTGGAGTCGAGCGGCATGCGCAAAGCCGAATCGAGCACCACGCGCAAGAGCGGCCTGCGCCGCCGCAAGCCGCTGCGGTCGGTGAGCAGGGGGTCGTCGGCCAGCACGGTATCCACGCCGGTCAGCGCCGCGTCCGCCTGCCAGCGCAGCGGCTGCACGGCCTGCCGCGCGGCCTCGCTGGTGATCCAGTAAGGCGCGGCTGCATGGCGCACTCCCGGCGGCGGCGCGATGCGGGCATCGAGCGTCATGGCCACCTTCATCAGCACCAGCGGCCGCCGGTGCTGGCTCCAGCGGGCAAAGCCCTCGTTGATCCGCCGCGCCTCGGCCTCGCAGGGGCCAACAACGGCTTCCAGGCCCGCCGCGCGCAAGCGGTCCATGCCATGACCGGCGACGGCCGGGTTGGGATCGATGGTGGCGGCCACCACGCGCGCCAGCCCCGCCGCAATCAGCGCTTCCGTGCAGGGAGGAGTGCGGCCGGTATGGTTGCAGGGTTCCAGCGTGACGTAGGCCGTTCCGCCGCGGACCCGCTCGCCGGCGTGCTGTACGGCAACTTTGAGGGCGGCGACTTCCGCGTGGTCAAGCAGGTCGTACTCGTGCCATCCCTCGCCGGCTACCTGGCCGTCGCGGTCCAGGATCACGCAGCCCACAGCCGGGTTCGGCGAGCAGACAGCGATCCCGCGGCGGGCCAGTTCAAGCGCCCGCTGCATCCAGTTAATGTCCTGATCGGCCTTTTGATTCATAGGTGCGGCAGAGAACCCTCTAGTGTATTCGAGGCGCGCCCTGTGCAGACAGGATTGAGCGGCAACGGCGTTTGCGAGGACCGATCCGCAGATCGCCGCTTAACACGTGTTCAATGAACGCATTGGGCTGTTCTCGTCAACTCAAGATCATGACCAGGCAGATGGGCGAACACCGGCCAAAACGGTGTTTTTTGGCTGATTTTGGGCAAAAATCTGAAGGTAAAGATTACCAATCAGTTAACATAGAGAATTCTTAAACTGTTCACACGCCGATCTTTACGTGAAAATATTCGATGGATTCATACCCCCCGGGGGTTAGGGGGGGGTAGGGGGTCATTTTTTGGGGTACAGACCGGGCACATACCTGACATTTTGATCGGGGGAGCGTGGACGCGACTTCCACCCGTGCTGCGAATGCTTTCATGGGTTTCTCTACCCCCAGTTTGCGCCTGCGGGAGGTAATACTACGCAAGGGGCAGGCAAGGGATTGTAGTTTCCCAGATCCCGCAAGCAGGACACCCGGCAGTGAAAAGGCTAGATCCGAGAACGGACGGTCGAGGTCTGTGCTATCCCACCCGTCCGCGATGATGCTGCGGATGGATGGGGCACCCACTTTTGAGGGAATGTTTAGATTCTGAAAACTTATGGTGCGCCACCCGCCACCCACTTTTGAGAGGATGTTTTGATTCTGAAAACTTATGGTGCGCCACCCGCCATCTTTCGACGAGGAGTTATCGCCACGGAATAATTCTGAAAGTCGCGGTAACTTTCTCTAATATGGCTTTATCCTCGTTCTCGTGACTGGGAGAAGTCGTCAACGTCAGCCAGTAGATTGGGCCGCCACCCGGCCTAAATGCGAGGAATGTGATCTCCACCGCATTTCCGCAGGCGAGTCTTCCTTGAGCACCTGCGATCCGCCCAATAGCAATTTCGGAAGGTTTCGTTTTTCCGGAAGTGCATTCTCCATTTTCGAGACGCCATTGCACGCCGTCGGAGGGGCTCCTCCACTCCAGACTATTTGGTTCTCCCCAAATCGTGATCAACCCGCCTGATGGGAGGGATATGTCCACGCCGCGTTGATTTCCCATGCCCGAAATTCCGGTTTTTCCACTCAGCCCAAGCGGGATCTTGATCGAATATCCCTCGGCAGGGTTGCGATAGGTTCCGCTGACTTGCCACTCTTGTGCTCTGATAGTCCCTGTCGACCATGCGAGACAAAGGAGGCAAAGAATAGCTGCTTTCGACATGATGACGTACCTCACTTTGCTTGGCCCGGCCAGAATCCAATCTGCTCGACCGCGTCCGAATTGTCGCGCACGCGGCCATTTGGCGGATTATCGCGTATCCGGCAGTCACTTCGCAGCAATCGCAATTACCGCCAATGATGTAGCACAAAACTAGCACAAATACTTAAGAGTGATTCTCAAGTTGCTCATTTTACGGAACTTGGCACGCATTCACAATCCGGGGCACCCACTTTTGAGGGAATGTTCAGATTCTAAAGACTTATGGTGCGCCACCCGCCCTACTACCTAGTACTCTGAAGTCGGCTAGTGTTTTGCCGGGCGATGTTATCCCAGCAGCGAATCCACAAACGCCTCCGGCGAGAACTCCAGCAGGTCGGTCATCTGTTCGCCCACGCCAACAAAGCGGACCGGCAGGTCAAGCTCCTGCGCGATGGCGACGGCGATGCCGCCCTTGGCCGTGCCGTCCAACTTGGTGAGCACAATACCGGTGACGCCGGCGGCCTGAGTAAAAAGGCGAGCCTGTTGCAAACCGTTCTGGCCGGTGGTGGCGTCCATCACCAGCAGCACCTCGTGCGGTGCTCCGGGGACGAGCCGTGCGGCGGTGCGGCGCATCTTGTCCAGCTCGTCCATGAGGCCGGTTTTGGTGTGCAGGCGTCCGGCGGTATCCACATACAGGTCGTCGATCGCACGGGCCTTGGCGGCAGTGACCGCGTCGTAGAGAACGGCCGCCGGGTCGCCGCCGGGCCGGGTCTTGATCATCTGCACGCCGGAGCGGCCAGCCCACACCTCGAGCTGCTCGATCGCGGCGGCGCGGAATGTGTCGGCTGCGCAGAGAAGCACGGTGCGACCCTGGCCGCGGCTCCAGGCGGCCAATTTCCCCGCCGAGGTGGTCTTCCCGGTGCCGTTTACCCCCACCAGAAAAGTGACTTTGGGCGGGGCTTCCGGGGCGGCAACGGGGCGCTGCGGAGCCTCCAGAATGGCCCGCAACTGGGCCTTGAGCAGATCGCGCAATTCTTCGCCGCCCTCGATGGCCTGACGGCGGGCGCGGTCGCGCAATGCGTCGAGAATCCGGGTCGTGGTCTGCACCCCCAGGTCGCTGGTCAGCAGCGCCGTTTCAAGGCCTTCGAGCGTGGACTCGTCCACCGTGCGGGTGAGGGCGACCAGGCCTTCGATCTTGCTCGAAAGGCTCTCGCGGGTGCGCGAGACGGCCTGCTTCATGCGGTCGAAGAAGCCGGCTTTGGGCGCCTCAATCTCGCTGGGCGCAGCTTCGTCCCTGGCCGCGGGAGGGGGTATCGAGTCTTTTTTGCCGCCGAAGAGCTTCATGGTGGGATGGTCCAGATTTGAGTCTAGAGCATCGGGCGGGCCAGGCCAGCTCCCTCCTCCATGGCCTTCCCCGCGGAGCCCATCGCGTCCCATTGCGCCAAAAGAGAGCAACTTTGGTGATCCCCGACTGCTGAAACCGGCGAGTGTGCCGATAAGCGTCACAGAATCCACTGCGCGGCTGCGCGAGAAGCGGTGATCATGGCGACCACACAAGTGAATCCAAACACGACGGCACATCAATTGGTTCCTCTCCAGCTTTCCGGGAATACTGAGGTGGTCCCGGTTGTCTATACCTTCGACCGCGTTCCTCTCTTCGACCACGGCATCGGCGGCATCGAGTTCAGCATCTTCTATGAGGACCGGGCTCGACGTCTCTGGGGAACGCCCACCGGATTCCTCTACAAGATGGTTTGGGTTAGGGCCTGGTCGCACGGCCAAGGCCACCGCCCTGGTCGTGCGGACAGGCCCTATCGATCCGCTGCATCCCGAAAGCCCCCCGGCTCATACGACTCATCCAAGCTCCGTAGCCCCCTTGCCGCCTGCCGCGTCTAACCGGCAGGCGGTATTCTTTTGAGCGTGATGCAAGTGCGAGTTCTCCCCTTCGGCGTGTTGAAAGATTGGCTTGGTTCTTCCGCGGCTACGGTCGAGCTGCCAGAGGGCGCCACGGTTGCTGAGTTGCTTGAGCGGCTTGGCTCGGGCCAGGCCGGATTCTTACCGGCGCCGACGTTGCGCGGCATCGCGGTCAGCGTGAATGCGGAGTTCGCCCAATCGGTTCAGGTTTTGCGCGACGGCGATGAAGTGGGCCTGCTGCCGCCTGTCTCAGGCGGTAGTTCGGGCCTGGCGGATACTCCAGACGAGATCGGTGCGGACCCGTCGATAGCGATTGCGCTGACCCGTGCGCCAATCGATGCGGAACGGCTGATCGCGTCAACCAAGCAGGGCGAGGACGGCGCGGTGGTGGTCTTTGACGGCATTGTGCGCAACAACTCCCGCGGGCGGCAGACGCTGCATCTCGATTACGAAGCCTATGAGGAGATGGCGCTGAAGCAGATGAACACATTGGCCCGCGAAGCTCGCACACGCTTTGGCGTGCGGCAGGTGACGATAGTTCACCGGTTGGGGCGGCTCGATGTAGGCGAGACCAGCGTGCTGATCGTGGTGGCCTCGCCGCATCGGGCGCAGGCCTTCGATGCCTGCCGGTGGCTCATCGATACGCTCAAGAAGACCGTGCCCATCTGGAAGAAAGAGACTTTTGTGGACGGGGCCGTGTGGGCGGCCGGAGAGCCGTTTCCCGCCTGGATGGCTGTGGCGCCGCTGGAGGCTTCGCATGAGGAGTAATCCCGGTGGAGTCCCAGCTTTGAAAGCGCACGGCTTCAGCCGTGGCGAAGGCGTAATGCGCGACGAAGGCGTAATGCAAGATGACTCTGTTCCGGAGATGTTTTGTAACAGGGCGCGACTTCAGTCGTGCCGAAGAGATGCAAAAAATATCGTGGGCTTTAGCCCCCGCGCGCTCAACTCCCGAGCCGCCCGTTTCCTTTGTAAGGCCGGCGCTTGGGTGCTGCTGATTCTGGCATCCATGCGCCTGGCCGCACAAGAGACCACGCTCCACGTGGACGTGAAGCTGGTCAACATCTTTGTGAACGTGACGGACCGGAACGGCTCCATTGTGGGCGGGCTAGCGCGCGAGGATTTTGCCGTGACCGAGGATGGGAGGCCGCAGCAGATCTCCGTCTTCGAACGCCAGTCGGAGCTGCCGCTGAACCTGACGCTGGCCATCGACACCAGCGGCAGCGTACACAAGGACATGGCCCAGGAGGCGGACGCGGCGCGGCGGTTTGCCCATGCCATCCTGCGCCCGCAGGATCAGATGAGCGTGCTCCAGTTTGCTACCTATGTGAGTGAACTCACGCCTTTCACCAACAAGGTTGCCCAGATCGATCGAGGCCTGAGCCAGTTGCACGGCGACTGGGCGACGGCGCTTTACGACGCAATCTCTCTGGGATCGCAAAACCTCGGCGGAAAGCAGGGACGCAAGGTGCTGATCGTGGTCTCCGACGGCGACGATACCGCCAAAAACACCACCTACGCCCAGGCTCTCGAAGAGGCTCTGCGCAACGAGGTCATGATCTACAGCATCATCGACGTGCCTATCGAGGCCAGCGCCGGGCGCGACCTCGGCGGCGAACACGCGCTGATCACGCTGGCCGAGCAGACCGGCGGCAAGAGCTTTTACGAGGGCGACGGCGGGCTCGACAAAGCCTTTGCCCGCGTGAGCGACGACCTGCGCACCCAGTATCTGGTGGGCTATTATCCCCATCACCAGGAGCCGGGAAGGGCATTCCACCGCGTGGAGGTGACCATCCCCAGAGCCGCGGCAGAGGCCTTCAACATCCGCCACAAGACCGGCTACTACATGGACGCGCCGGCCAAGGGGAACTGATTGCGGGGATTCGGATTCATCTCTCGGAGTCGTCAGGAATGGGTCAGTTTCTGGTTATAGCATTTTCGGATTTACTATAGACTTCCGTGCCCCATCCATTCCGCGTTTTTCTGCGGAATGGGTGGGATACCTACAAAATTTCGATCAGCACAATTCCCGAAAATGCTAGGCGGTCAATCGCCAGCAACAGGGAACAAACACACTGCGCGAAAGGGAAGAAACCGGCGGGTGAAGAAAAGGCCGGAGCCGTGACCATGTCGCGGCTCCGGCCTAATTCTTAGCTCTTACTTCTTACTCCCCGCCGTGATCCCCGGGAGCAAACGCAACTCCCCGGAACACTTCACGAGCCTGGGCACTCCGAACCGTTTCGAAATGCCCAAGATAACCGCCCGCCGGCAGCGTTGTGTCGCTCACGCGATCGGTGACCTTCACCAGTTTGTTGGGGTCAGCTCCCGTGTCGCCGTTGGCGCTGATGGTTGATGTGATGGCGTAGATGGTGACTGTTCCGTCATCGTTGTGACGCCCTGCAATGTTGCGGCAGCCGCCTGTAGCCGGATTGATTGAGGCCGGATACTCCCTGATGCTGTACGGTACGCCGATATTCAATCCATCCTGAAGGATGTACTGGCGCACCCACGTGCCGCTGATCAGACGCCATTTCTGCAAGCCGGCAGTGGCCAGGGATTGAGCGTCAGCCACGTTTCCATTCACCGCGGGCGTCACCAGCGTTCCGTCGCCCTCGTCGCAAACGTAGAGAGTATTGGCGTCGGCGAACCAGATCCCGAAAGGAAACGCGGTGGACGTGCTCGCGGCGGTGTTGGGAAATCCCGGCAAGATGGTGATTGGCTCAGCTGCAAGGTCGGCAGCGGAACCCGTCGGCAAAGTCCCCGCGCTGCCCACTTGATACACGGTGTTGATCCCATTGCCGCCGCTGCCCTTGCTGACGTAAAGCGTGTTGTTGAAGATAGTGATGCCGCGGAAGTTGGTGTCTTTTCCGGGCTTGTCGCCCGCAAACAAAAGACGGCCGATCATGTCGATGCTGGGTGGCAGGGGCGGCGTCTGTCCAGGGAAGAGGAGTTCAGCGCCTGTGGCATTCGAGAGGGCAATGCCATCTAAGGTCGTCGACACCTGCTTCTTGGAAAGGTCGCCGGAGTTGTCGTTGCCCACCATGTAATACAAGTCATTGCCGCCCTTTATAGCCGCGCGGCCGTTATCCCCGCTGTAGGCGTTTCCATCGGTAAAGCTGACGTGGCCATCGCCATCCACTTCGGCAACCGCACGGTAATACGCCGCGGGAACAACGGGATCGCTCACAAAGGTCGTGATGACCGGATTCGTCGGATCGCAAACGCCCGGAGTATTGGAAGCCGACACGTCCAGCAGATTTGGCCTTGTAGGGGAAACCGCGGAGCCGCCACAACCAATGCCGCCCCGGTATCCCATGAAGGTGATGGACCGCCCGTCAATCGAGCGGTTCAAGGCCAGCTCCGACTTGGAACTGAAGCTGGTCACAATCTGATCGGTCGGGATCCGGAGAGTTCCAAGCAATCCGCCATCTGTTGTGATGTTATCCAGAAAGATCGGTGAAGTGACGCCGAAACTGCCGTCGGAATTGGAGTTGTTCCAGACATTGTGTGCATCGAACAGGTTCGGATATTCGCCGTTGTCCGATGCGACGCCGCAGGGGACCGCGACGGGTGTTGTGCCGCCCGCCGCTAATGGCACATTGACGGTCAAGCCGGTTGAGCCGCCCTGGCATCCGAGAGGCAGGGTTTCGCCGATAGTGATCGTAGAGGCTTTTCCCTCATATACGCTGCGGCTGAGCACCAGGGTATCTGGTTGAAATTCAAAACGGCGGGAATCGCCATTTTGAGGGTTGTCTTGGGCTGACAATGCTGCCGGGACTGCGAACGTAGCGGCACAGAGAAGAGCGACCGTGATAGGGGAAGTTTTCATGGGTGTTCCTCCGAGTCATAAAGTTACATACCCCGTTCGCGCATGTATGAATGGCGCGTGAAAAAATTCTATGAATGGGTAGATAGCTTAAGGAATCAGGCGCTCGTACTTCCTCGAAATAATCGACTGGAATCGGGCAGCAACCTGCCGGCGCCACAGATCACAGAGCCTTCCACAGAGTGCGGTTGACCATCCCCAGAGCTGCCGCGGAGGCCTTCGATATCCGCCACAAGACCGGCTACTGCATGGATGCTCCAGCCAAAGGGAACTGATTGCAGGATTCCGAATTATGTAGTGCCTGGTGAAGAGGGAACTCAAAGGCTTTGTGTCAGTCGTCCACCGGCGTTGCCGACCCACAGGGGATGAAACTGCGCGCAATGATGCCACCGCTAACTTGCTAACTTGCTATCCCCGCTTCAGCGGGGGCTAACTCGCCGTATTGACCCCAACACGCTCTTTCCGTTTGGATAGTTCAACTTGAGGCACAATCAAAACCTTGTTTCTTCCCTAGGGCGTGGCTTCAGCCGTGCCGCGAGTAGCTGAGATTAAGCGACCGGCTTTAGCCGCTGAGCGACTGTTTGGTAGATAAAATGTCCATTTCGTGACCACCGAAAAATGACTGTATTTGTGGCGGACACCACTAGCTTGCGGAGCGGACTTCGTTTTGGGGCTCGCCGTGACGAAATTCGTCCTGATAAGTCGGCAAGTGTGCGCCGATTTACCTGGGCGTCATCTCGGGTTGACGCCCGATGTACTCCTCAAGCCGGGTGTCCCATCCTTTCCGCTTTTTTCCGCGGAAACGGTGGGAACACACACCCCTCAACCGCCAGCGCCGGCGCCCTATCCAGCCGGCATCACGTTCGATCTGAATCAAAGTCTTCTCAAGGCTGTTTTGCAGATAATTATTCCCCCTTGGCGCACACTACCAAATAGAACGAATTCTTCACGCCTCGACAGCAATTTCGGAATTGCTGTGGACCGAAACCTCACACTCAAGTGGCTTTTTCATCAAGAAAATGCCACCTTTCAATGCACTCAAAAGGACTACGTTAATTCCGAAATTGCTTTGGAAAGCCAGACCATGCGAACCGTCAGAAACATCACCGTAGCCGTCGATCCCGAACTCTACCGCCAGACGCGGAAGATTGCCGCCGACTACGACACCACCGTAACCGACATGGTAAGGTTTCTGCTCTTTGTCCTGCCTGAAGCGGTGAAGGCCGCGCGCTACCCCGGCGGCCGGCCGCAATTTGGCTTGGCCGCCGCCCGCGCCGCCGCAGCCTCGCCCGCCGTCCCCGCCCCGAACTCGCCCGCTCCTTCTCTCCCGGCCAGCCCCTCCCCGGGAAAAAGCGAAATTTCGCCCTGTACGCCTGTAAACCCCACTAAGCCCGTTTCCCGTCAGCAACTTGCGGGCCAGGAATCGGCGCCCGTACAGGATAAGTATTTAAGTATTCTTACCATTAAATCACTAATTCAAAAGGCGTTACGAGTAAATTCGTAAATCGCCATTTCAGCCCTGTATCTCAGTAAAAAACGGCCGCTCTAAAGTTGCCGGTGTTGCCAATCCACTCCTGCATCTAAAATGGCATCATGACCTCACCCTTATCCTCACGCCGCCGTTCCAAGACCCCTCCGCCCGGCGAAACCGGCCAGGAGGCGCTCTACCTGCGCTCCCTCAGCGACCGCCAGGTGGTTGTCCAGATCAAGCTGCGCGACGGCGAGACCGTGCGCGGCTGGATCGAGTACTTCGACGACGCCATGCTGCGCCTGACGCGCGAGGGGCAGCCGAACCTCTTTATCTACAAGCATCAGATCCGCACCATCTCCGAGGCAGGGCGGACGCGTGCTTCGCGTCCCGAGGGCGCGAGCGGGCACAAGGGGAACGGTTCAGTCTCGAACGGTGCGGCCTCTTGAGCGGCGTGCCGGAGCCAGAACTCTTCTGGGTTCCCAAGGCCTCGGTTATTGCCCAGGAGGCCGGTGCGCGGCTGCGCGAGTTTTTCTCTCAGGGCGTCGTGACCGAGTACAAGGGCGACGTGGACCTGGTGACGGTGGCCGACCGGACGGTGGAGAAGCTGATCCGTGGCCGACTGGGCGAGGCCTTTCCCGAGCATGGAATCTACGGCGAAGAGGGAACGCGGGAGCGGCTGGAGGGCGAGTTTCGCTGGTATGTTGACCCACTGGACGGGACCACCAACTTCGCCCACGGGTTCCCGCAGTTTTGCGTCTCCCTCGGCCTGGAACAGCGAGACGCGGAGCTTGAAGCCGGCGAGGACGGAACGCTGGTGGCTGCGGTGATCTACGATCCCATGCGGGACGAGCTGTTTACCGCCGAGCGGGGCCGGGGCGCGCGGTTGAACGGCAAGCCGATGCGGGTTTCGCGCGCTCCTGAGCTGGCCGAGGCGCTGGTGGCCACCGGATTTCCGAGCCACAAAAGGCACGACAGTCCGAATATTCACTTTTACCAGGAATTCACCCTACGCTCCCACGGGGTGCGGCGGGCCGGTTCGGCAGCGCTGGACCTCGCTTACGTGGCTGCTGGTCGCCTCGACGCGTTCTGGGAGTTCAACCTGAATCCGTGGGATACAGCGGCCGGGATTCTGCTGGTGGAAGAGGCCGGAGGGCGGGTAACAGACTTCGCCGGCGGCCACTTCAAGCTGGACAGCCGCGAGATTTTGGCCTCGAACGGGTTGATTCACGTGGAGCTGATGGGTCTCTTCAGCGACATGTTTGCCGGACGCGAGCTGGCGCCCATCCCCACCCCACGGGAGTTTGCGCAGCGCCGCGCGGCGCGGGCGGCAGGATAGCTGTCTTGCCGGCGTCGGCCCGCTGGGGTTTGTGTTGAATTGTTCGCCTGCGGGAGAAAGCCGGAGGGATCAATCCCCCGATTCCCGCATCTCAAAACGCTGTTGCGCGGGAGCGAGTCGGCTTTTGGGGTCCTGTGCTACTATCAGCGTCGAGAAGTGTTAGTTCCCCGGAGAATTCAGAGATGGCATACATCATTGCAGAACCCTGTATCGGCACCAAGGACACCGCCTGCGTAGACGCGTGTCCCGTCGATTGCATCCACCCCAAGAAGGACGAAGACGGCTTCGGCGAGTCCGACCAGTTGTTCATTGATCCGGTCGAGTGCATCGACTGCGGCGCGTGCGTCCCAGCCTGCCCGGTCTCGGCCATCTTTGCGCAGGACGACCTGCCGGAGAAGTGGGTCAGTTTTACCGAGAAGAACGCGGCTCACTTCGGCCGCTAAGCGGCCGTCTGCCCTTCGCACAGCGGAGTCTTCACCTCACGCGCATTCCGCCAGCGGGATGCGCGTTTGTGTATGGGGTGGGAAGCTGCTTAAAGGGTGGATGCTTTTTGCCGGGCAGATTTTCGCGGCGCATTGGGGGGACTAGTCCATCCCATCGACGGCAGGAGAGAAGTCCAGCTTTGGAATCCAACCCTTGGGGTCGCCGATTGATCCGGAAACAGTTCTTCCGGAGCCGGGTGCAATTGCAAATCTTCCCTTGTCAATTTCAACAAAATCGACGCTATCGCCTGTCTTGAGTCCAAGCTCTTTGCGAACGTGGGAGGGAAGGGTGATGCGGCCGTTAAAGGTGACCATTGCGGTGGGCATTTGGAACCTCTGTGTCTATTGTAACGTCAGACCCGGCATCGGGGTCAATGCAAAGATAGTAGACAAATGAGCGTGTTTTCCTCAGAAGCCGTGGTTTTGCGGACCTGGCCGGTGCATGAGGCCGACCTGATCGTCAGCTTTTTTACGCGCGATTACGGTAAGGTGCGGGGCGTGGCCAAGTCGGCGCTCAGGAGCCGCAAGCGGTTTGGCGGGGCGCTGGAGCCGATGACGGTGGCGCGGGCCTGGTTTGCCGAGCGGCCCCGGCAGGAGCTTGTGCGCCTGGATCAGCTCGAAATCGTCCGCTCGCCGCTCTCGGCCCCTGTGGATCACGCGCGGATGACGGTGCTCAGCTTCTTTGCCGAGGTGCTGGACGAAGCGCTGCCGGACCACGACCCCCAGGAAACGGTCTTCCGGCTGCTGCTGGCGGTGCTGGAACAGACCACGGTAGCGCAGTCAGAAATCGTCCAGCCGTGGATGGCGCTGACCTATTTTTCGCTGTGGATGACGCGGCTGATGGGCCTTCTGCCGGACATTGGCCATTGCACGGCCTGCGGCGAGGCCCTGGTGGCTGGAGAGACCAGCTTCAATACGCTGGGCGACGGGCTCTTCTGTGCGGCCCATCGCAACGGCAACGCAAGCGGGCTCTCGGCGGACTCCTGGCAACTGGCGCAGCGAATGCTGCGGGCGCCTGCGGGGGCATTTGCGTCGGAACCGTGGCCTCGGCGGCGTGGGCAGGACCTGCGGCGCTTTACTGTGCAGGCCCTGGAGCGGCATTTGGAGCGCAAACTGCGCTCGGCGGAGGCGCTGGGACGGCTGGGCGGCTGATAAAATCGACTTCAGATTCGACGAGAGAGAATTTCACGTGCCTTTATCCACAGTTTCATCGCCAGCGATTGCGTCCCCTTCGAAGCCTGCCGCGCTGACCTTTCAAGAGTTGTTGTTCCGCTTGCAGGGCTTTTGGGCGGCGCGCGGCTGCGTGCTGCAACAACCCTACGACGTTGAAGTGGGCGCGGGCACCATGGCGCCGGAGACGTTTCTGCGCGTGCAGGGTCCCAAGCCTTATCGCGTCGGCTATGCGCAGCCATCCAGGCGGCCGGCCGACGGGCGCTATGGCGAGAACCCCAACCGGCTCTTCCGGCACACTCAGTTTCAACTCATTCTCAAGCCGCCGCCGGTCAATGTGCAGGAGCTTTATCTGGAGTCGCTTGAGGCCATTGGTATCGATCTCAGTCAGCACGACCTGAAGTTTGAGGAAGATAACTGGGAGGGGCCGACGGTGGGCGCGTGGGGCGTGGGCTGGCAAGTGATGATGGATGGGATGGAGATCACCCAGTTCACTTACTTCCAGCAGTGCGGCGGCCTCGATCTGGACCCCATTTGTGCTGAGTTGACCTACGGACTGGAGCGTCTGTGCGCATTCCTGCAAGACGTGGACTCAGTCTATGACGTGGTTTGGGCGCGCGATCCGGAGACCGGCGAGACGGTCACCTATGGCGATGTGCGATTGACCGAAGAGTTGCAATACTCGGTGTATAACTTCGAAGACGCCGATGTGGAGCGGCTCTGGGGACACTTCAATAGCTATGAAGCTGAGGCTCAGGCGTTGCTGGCGCGGGCTGGCGCATTGATGGCTGATGAAAAGGCGAGTCCAGCGGAGAAACTGCGCTTTCCGTTGATGTCCACCTACGAGCTGGCGCTGAAGTGCTCGAACCTTTTTAACGTGCTGGACGCACGCGGAGCCATCAGCGTCACCGAGCGGGTAGGCATGATTGGTCGCATTCGCACGCTGGCTGTGGGCGTGGCTAAGGTGTATGCGGCGCAGCAAGCCATCTGACGCGTCGCGAGCGCCAGCTTTGGCTGCGATGATTGAGTCTTGAAAGGGCACGGCTTTAGCCGTGCAGCAACAACCCGCAAATGTTATGGGGCTTTAGCCCTTGAGGGATCTAGAAAGACGGATTTATGACTGATTTTCTCATCGAAATTGGGCTCGACGAAATCCCCGCTCGTATGATCGCCTATGCGGAGCAAGAGCTATCCACGCGCGTCCGGAGTCTCCTCGAACGCGAACGCCTAGCAAGATTTACTGGCAGCAATGTTTGGGAGGATGGTGCGCGTCTGGAAAATGGCATTCCAGTTCCTGCAGGCCTAAAAATAGAAGGCGAATACGCCATTCGAAGCTACTCGACCCCACGTCGCCTCGCAGTGTATGTAAAAGGGGTAAAACTGAAACAGGACGATTTCAAGGAACAACTTATCGGCCCTGCGTGGAAGGTGGCTTTTAAGGATGGTGTGCCGACCGCAGCAGCCCAAGCTTTCGCAAAGAAGGCAGGCGTAGCTGTCGAAGCTCTCCTGAAAATCAGCAATGCAAAGGGTGAATACGTCTGCGCATATGTGGAACGTACCGGTCGCACAGCCGCAGATATTTTGGCGGCGGAGTTGCCCAAGGAGGTGTTGAGCCTCTACTGGGCCAAGAACATGTACTGGCGAGCCGGCAAGCCGGAGCGGTTTGTGCGTCCGGTGCGGTGGGTTGTGGCGCTGCTTGACGCAGAGATTGTCCCGGTGGAGATTGCGGGGATTGCAGCGGGTCGTGCGAGCCGAGGACATCGCGTGCTGCATGGCAAGGAGCCGGTGGTGCTGGCCAACGCTGCGGACTATGTGGAACCATTGCGCAAGGCGTACGCCGTGGTGGATGTGGCCGAGCGCAGGCAGTCGATTCGCAAGGCGCTGGACGCGGCTACGCGCACGGTTCCCGGAGCGCGCTGGCGCGAAGATGAGGCGCTGATTGAGACCGTGGTGCATCTCACCGAGTGGCCTACCGTGGTGCTGGGTGACTTTGAGCCGGAGTATCTGAAGCTGCCGGAAGAAGTGCTGGTGACGGTGATGCGTGACCACCAGAAGTACTTTGCTGTGGAGGGCGCGGACGGCAAGCTGGCTCCGCACTTCCTGGCGGTACTCAATACCCAGGTGGATGCGGAGGGCGAAGCGATCATCCGGCACGGCAATGCGCGGGTGTTGCGGGCGCGGTTCAAGGATGCGCGGTTCTTCTGGGAGGTTGACCAGAAGACGCCGCTGATGGACCGCCGCACAAGTCTCATGAACGTTACCTTCCAGAAAGAGCTTGGTAATTACTGGACAAAGACCATCCAGAATCAAAGCATTCTAGCGAAGCTGCAGTCGATTTTGGAATCCAAGGGATTCTCGGCTGTGGACTATTCGGCATTGTGTATTGCTGTCGAACTCGCAAAGACTGATCTGACAACCGAGCTCGTGAAGGAGTTCACAGAACTACAAGGAATAATTGGCGGGCTCTACGCACGCTCGCAAGGCTTGGGCGAGATCGTTGCCCAGGCAATCTACGATCAGTACACGCCCGCCTCGACGGACGACGCGATTCCTAAAACAGCAGAAGGTCAATTGCTGGGCCTCGCTGATCGTATTCAGACGATCACGGCAATGTTCGGTATAGGCCTCGAGCCTACGGGTTCTAAGGATCCGTTCGCTCTGCGCCGAGCCGCCAACGCAATTGTGACGATTCTCGCCCAATCTGAATTATCACTGACGGTCAACGATGTGATAGCTGCGGGTGCAGAAGCTTTCGACGAACTTGGTCGCAAAAACAAGTTGAATTTGAATGTCGCTGGGGGTGGCGGGGTCGGCTTCGAGTTTCCTGGTTACGAACTCACCCGCAATTTCATGGCAGAGCGGCTCCACTTCTATCTGAAAGATGTGCGCGGCTTTGCCTACGATGTGGTGAATGCCGTGCTGGCTGCTGGAGCCGACGATGTGCGCGATGCGATTGCGCGCGCCGAAGCGTTGACGGCGGTACGGGGATCAGAGGATTTTGCGGCGATCTCGGCTGCATTCAAGCGCATCAAGAATATTCTGCGGCAGGCGGAAGAAAAGGGATTTGCCCTCGGCTCTCCGAAGGATGTGACGCTTGCGCCGGAGGCACAGCAGTTGGCGGATGCTGCTGCTGCATTGGCTCCCGAGGTTGCCTTCCTGCGTGGCGAGAGGGCCTATGACGAAGCCCTGGCTCGGATCGCCACTCTGCGGCCGGTTGTGGACGCCTTCTTCGACAAGGTGATGGTGCTCGATCCAGACCCGGCGATACGCGGGGCGCATCTGGGGCTGATAGACGAGGTGCTGCGCGGGTTCTCGGGTATCGCCGACTTCAGCGAGATCGTGACTGCGTAGGAGTTACGCTCTTTCACTATCAAGCCAAATCCCTTGCATCTTTGGGGCCATTCCGGCGTCTACAATCTAAAGATATGTCCGACACGCTTTTTCTGAGTTTGTGGTATCCAAATCTGCGCCTTCCGGCGCTTGCTGACAAGCTGACGGCGGTGCTGAGCGCATTCGCCGCGCACGGAGGGGAGGCCAGAGTCTACGCCGCGACCGTTTGGCCGGTGAGCTGGAGCGAGTCGCCGGTTTTTCAGCAGGTTTATGGCCGGAGAATCGGCGCGGGCGGAGATGGGTCAAAACAGCTTGGTGCGGAGCCGCGGCTGGCTGTGGAAGAGGCGCTTGAGCTGCTGCACGACGATTACGCTTACGAGTTCCAGATTGGCTGGAGCCTTTGGGAGCTGGAATCGACCAGCGGCCTCGACGGACGCTGGGTGCGGAATCCGCGGCTGGTGCGGGTTACGGGTTACGGGCCACTCTTCGATGAGGGGATTTACGAGGTCGACGGGCACATCCGGATCGACTTCGGTTCGGACGCGCCGTTTCTGGAAGAGGATCTGGAGCTGGACTCGATTGCGGCTCGCCACGTGGAAGAAAATGTACGTCAATTGGTGAACCTGACCTCGGCCGTCGAGAAGGGTTCGGGGGCCACGGCGCGGCTCTTGTGGAGTGAGTTGGGCGAGAGCCTTGCCCAGCGGCTGACCGCGCGGCTCGGGGTGGCAAACTGAGAGCGCGATTCACGATCGAAAGAATGCGGGCGCTGGTGCTGGCGGCGGGAGTTCTGCTGGTGGGGGCGCTGGTGGCGTTTCTCGCCGTGGGCAAATGGAAGAATCCACTCAATCTGAAGGAGATTCCCAAGCGGCTGGGCGTCAACATCCAGCAGGAGGCAAAGGGCTTTACCTATACCCAGTCGCACGGTGGTCATACGCTGTTCAAGATTCACGCATCCAAAGTGGTCCAGTTGAAGCAGGGTAATGCCGTACTGCACGATGTGAAGATTGAGCTGTACGGGGCGGACGGCAGCCGCCTGGATCGAATCGAGGGCAACCAGTTCGAGTACGACCAAAAGAATGGAACAGCCATAGCCTCCGGGCCTGTGGAGATCACGCTGATGCGTCCGGGCGTGGCGCCGGCCATCGCGCCCAAAGCCGCAGCAGGCAATGTTGTTGATGAAACAGGCAGAGGGACGCCCCTGGCCGCGGTCGCTGAGACGGCCGCGTCAGGCGAGATTCACGTGAAAACCAGCGGACTCATCTTCGCCGAGAAAAGTGGGGTGGCAACCACTGCCAATCACGTGGATTTCTCCATGGTTCAGGGGAACGGCAGCTCCATGGGCGCCACGTACGACTCGCGGCTCGGTCACCTGGTGTTAGACAGGGCGGTGGAGTTGACGACGCAGCGCGGCGGTGAGACGGTCCAGATCCACGCGCAGCATGTGGAATTTGAGCGCGACGAGAAGGTTTGCCACCTCCACGTGGCCACGGCCGATTATCGAGGCGGGGAAGCGAAGGCCGGCGATGCGAAGATTCTCTTTCGCGAGGATGGATCTGCCGTGCGCCTGGATGCGGTGAACGGATTCACACTTGCGACCGCCACCGGAGGCCACGTCGCAGCGCCCACTGGGTCGATGGACTTCAATGAACGTAACCAGCCCAGGCACGGTCACCTGGAGGGCGGGGTCCGCATGGACTCGTCAAACCAGAACGGCGGCCGGAGCCGGCAAATGAGCGGGAACTCGGCCTCGGCCGAGCTCGAATTTACCTTACGCGGCGAGTTGCACGGTGTGCACCTTGAGCGCGACGTTGAGATGCACAGCGAGGAACTGACCGAGCCAACGGCAAAGGCCGGATCGGCGCGGGGGCCCGGTGTGCTTCGAGTGAGCCGGAACTGGCGTTCGCCCGTTGCCGACGTGGAGTTCCGCGATGCCGGGAACGGGAAGGTTGAGCCGGCCACAATTCACGGGACGCGCGGTGTGGTGGTGACTGGCGAGACCCAGCGAGGCCAGGAGGCCGTTCTGCCCTCCAAGCTTACAGCGGACGACTTGACGGGCGAGTTTGGGCCCGGCTCGGTGTTGACCAAAATGACTGGAACAGGCCGCGCCGGCATGGAAGAAACCACCGCCACTGGAGCGCGGCAGACTGCGACAGGTGACCGGATCGAAGCGCATTTCGCGGCTGGCACTACCGGCGGGGCCAAGGCAAACCCCGCGAACGTCGCTATTCCCGCTAACTCTGCCAGGGGTTCTGGCGGCGCATCGCAGGTTCAGTCGGCCGAGCTGGATGGCCATGTGGTCCTGGTTCAGCAACCGGCGGCCAAGCCCGGTGCGCCGGCCGAGGCGCCGATGCGGGCCACGGCTGGCAGGGCCGTCTACGAGGGAATTGGCGAGAGGCTGCATTTGACGCTCGGCCCGCGCGTGGAAGACGGCGGCTTGCAGATGACTGCGGACAAGATAGACGTGTCTCAGGGTTCGGGGGATGCATTTGCGCACGGAAATGTGAAGGCAAGCTGGGAGAATACCGGTTCGGCTCAGGCGGGCAAGGCCGCAACCGCCCCAGGACAAGAAAGCGTGGCTCTGGGCGGGCAAGGCCCGGCGCATGTGGTCGCGGAGGAGGCTCAACTGCATCAGTCAACCGGAGAAGCTACGTTCAAGGGTCATGCCCGGCTATGGCAGCAGGCGAATTCGGTGGCCGGGCCGGTGATTGTGTTGGATCGACAGAAGCAGACGCTCGTGGCTCGGAGCGCAGACGCATCCGAGCCTGTGCGAGCTGTGCTGCTGAGTGCGGGGGGCATGGAACCGGGTAAGGATTCCGGCAAGGGTGCCATGCGGAAATCGGCCGCGTCTTCTGTGATTCGGATGCATGGGGGAGACCTGAAGTATTCCGACGCGGAGCGTAAGGCGGTGATGCGCGGAGGAGCGCTGGGCACGGTGGTCGCCGAGACCGGGACCGCTACCTCGGTTTCGAATGAAGTTGAGATGCTTTTGCTGCCGCCGGGCAATCACGCCGGCAAGGATGGCGGGCAAGCGCAGGTGGACCGCATGACGGCTCGGGGGCGTGTGACGCTGACAAGCGAGGGCCGGCGCGGAACCGGGGAGCAATTGGTGTATACGGGCGAGACCGGAGAGTATGTGCTGACAGGAACCGCCGGTGCGCCGCCGAGGATGACCGATCCAGCGCGCGGGACGGTGACCGGAGAGGCATTGATATTCCATAGCCGCGATGATAGCGTCAGCGTGGAAGGCGGCGGGCGCAAGACAACGACGGAGACCACGACGCCGAAGTAACGGCAGAAGCGAACTGGAAAGCCAGATGAATACATTGATTGCCGAGGGAATCGGGAAATCGTACAAGGGCCGCCAGGTCGTCCGCGGGGTCGACTTGCGGATCTCGCGCGGGGAGGTGGTGGGTCTGCTGGGGCCGAACGGCGCCGGCAAGACCACCAGCTTCTATATGATCGTGGGGCTGGTTGAGCCCGAGACCGGGCGAGTGATGGTGGACGAGACCGAGATCACGCGAGTGCCGATGTATCTGCGCGCCCGCAACTTTGGCATCAGCTATTTGCCGCAGGAGCCGTCGGTCTTCCGTAAGCTGACGGTAGAAGAGAACATCCTGGCGGTGCTGGAGGCGCAGCCCTTGGGCAGCCGGGAGCGGCGGACCAGGAGCGAGCGGCTGATTCATCAGCTCAACCTGGGCCACGTCCGCACCACCCGGGGTTTTGCCCTATCGGGCGGCGAACGGAGGCGGGTGGAGATTGCGCGGTCGCTGTGCATCCAGCCCAACTTCATCCTGCTCGACGAGCCTTTCAGCGGCATCGATCCCATCGCCGTCCTGGAGTTGCAGAAGATCATCTTCGACCTGAAGGCCAGCGGCATCGGCGTTCTGATCACCGATCACAATGTGCGCGAGACGTTGAGCGTGACCGACCGTGCTTACATTATTGCCGAGGGAAAGATATTCTTTTCCGGAACGCCGCATGAACTGGGCAATAACGTAGATGTGCGGAGGCTTTATCTGGGCGAGGGCTTTTCGCTGGGCTGATGCGGGCAGATGCGGAAGGATCAAGGTTTCCGGTTGAGGAATCTTGAGCGAAAAATCGGGGGCGGGTATTGTCAACATGTCGAACGTTCCGGGCGGCCATCGTGGTTCTCGGCGGTTTTCCATATTGAATGTTGCCCAAACCGGAACGTGCGGCTGGGAGGAAGGCGAATTGCCTTCTCGCATTTTTCTCGGGCGATTAGACTAACATTGAGTCCAAACGGGGAATGAGTTCCATTTATGGCGCTGATGCAGCCAAAATTGACACTGAGAGTGGCACAACGCCAGATCCTTACTCCAGGCTTGATGCAGATGGTGAGCGTGCTAGCGCTCAACAAGGTCGAGCTGAAGGAGATGATCGATGCCGAGATGGTCGAGAATCCCGTACTGGAGGAGATTGACGAATCGGTCCCGATGCTGGATGAGGTCGCAGGCCGCGAAGAAAAGCTTGCACGCGGAGCGGAGGAACCGGCACCCCCACCCAAGGACTCCTTTGAAGAGGTCGACTTCGGATCGTACTTCCAGGATTATCTGGATCCCGGCTACCGCACACAAGTCGAGTACGACCAGAGCGAGAAGCCCTCGTTTGAGAATTTTCTCTCCCAGCCTACGACTCTCTCCGATCACTTGGCGTGGCAGTTGGGATCTCTGACTCTGGAGCCTCTGCTCCATGATGTGGCGGAGTTCGTGATCGGAAATCTGGACGAAGATGGCTACCTGGCATCGAGCGAGGAAGAACTTGCCGCTGCTTTGAGCGAGTCTGTTGAAGAGCAGAAGCCGGAGGAAGCCAGGGCGCAGGAACAGGTTGCGGCCGTTGAACTTATTCGACGGGGAATCGACCTGGTGCAGCATCTGGATCCCGCCGGAGTTGGGGCCAAGGATCTTCGCGAGTGCCTGTTGCTTCAGATCGCGGCCCAGCAGTTTGAGTTTGGCCAGCTTTTTGCCAAGCAGGCCGCCGATTCAGCCGAGGATCCCCATGGCAGCTTTCGCGCTGAGGCCGATGCGCGGCTTGACGAGCGGCGGCGCAGCATGGAAGTGGCGGCGCTGATTGTCGATCGTCACTTGCAACTGCTGCAAAAGCGGGACGTGAAGGACCTGGCGCATGCGGCCCAAATCACCCTTACGGAGGCTCATGCGGGGGTGGAATTCATTCGCACACTGGACCCTCGGCCCGGCCGCCAATACAACCGCGAGCAAGCCAGGCTGATCGAACCCGACGTGGTGTTTGTCAAGCGGGGCGGCGAGTGGACTGTTTCCATGAACGAAGAGGACATGCCGAGTCTGCGGCTCAGCGCGCGTTATCGGCGGATGCTGGCGGCCGAGGGCACGGAAAAAGAGGTCAAGGACTACGTAAAGGAGCGGTTCCGCTCCGCGATGCAACTGATGCGCAACATCGCCCAGAGGAAGAGCACGATCCTGCGGACCTGCGAAGTGATTGTGCGCCGCCAGGGGGAATTTCTGGACCGGGGCGTTGAGGGCCTGCGGCCCCTGATGATCAAGGAAGTGGCCGAGGAGATCGGAGTTCACCCGTCGACAGTGAGCCGAGCGGTGGCCAACAAGTATGCGCACACGCCGCAGGGCGTGATCGAGCTGCGCTTCTTCTTTTCCGAGGGCTCGAACGGGCCGGAAGGCGCGGACACTCCATTACTGGTGCTCAAGCGCAAGGTGCGTAAACTGATCGAAGACGAAGACGTAAGCCACCCGTTGACCGACGACCACCTCGCGGCGATGCTGGCGGCCCAGGGCATTCACCTCACCCGCCGCACTGTGGCCAAATATCGCGAGGACATGAATATCCCCTCCACCCACCAGCGGCGCCGGCGCAAGGAGTAGGACACGCCAGCGGTCAGCCGTCCGCTATATGCATCCAGCATCACCTCCCGCCCACTGGCGATGGCAGGAAAACTGTAAAAAGTCGGCGCAGGGCGAACTCCACTGAAATGCTCAAGGCGCGGCGGGCACGAGGGTTTATGATTGCCCCCATGTCGAACAAGCTCCGCTGGGGAGTACTCAGCACAGCCAACATCGCCCTCAAAAAAGTCATCCCCGCAATGCGGCGGGGCCAGCACACCATTGTTGCCGCTATCGCATCCCGCAGTCTCGCCATGGCTCAGGAGGCAGCTGCCGCTCATGGTATTCACACGGCGTACGGCTCGTACGAGGAGCTCCTCGCCGACCCCAATATCGACGCCGTCTACAATCCTTTGCCCAATCAACTCCACGTTCCATGGACGATCAAAGCCGCCGAAGCCGGCAAGCACGTTCTATGTGAGAAGCCGCTCAGCCTCACCTTCGCGGAGGCCAAGACCCTCCTCGCCGTTCGCGCCCGCACCGGGGTCAAGATCGGTGAAGCTTTCATGGTCAACTGTCATCCGCAGTGGCTTCGCCTCCGCGAACTGCTCGACGAGCGTCGCATCGGAGAACTGCGCGCCATCGTTGGCGTCTTCAGCTACTTCAATATCGATCCGTCCAACATCCGCAACCAGGTGGAGAGCGGCGGTGGCGCCCTCATGGACATCGGTTGCTATCTCATCCACGCATCGCGGTACGCATTCCGTCAAGAACCCACGCGCGTCGTTGCCAGCGTCGACCGCGATCCTGCGATGCACACCGACCGCCTCACCTCGGCCATACTCGACTTCCCGACCGGCCAGTCGATCTTCACTTGCAGCACGCAGTTGGTTCCGTACCAGCGCATCCAATTCTTAGGCGCTCGCGGGCGGATTGAGATTGAAATCCCGTTCAACGCACCTCCCGACAGCCCCACCCGCCTGTTCGTCGATGACAGCGGCGATCTCTCCGGCGGCATCTCGACGGAGACCTTCCCGGTGTGCGATCAGTACACACTACAAGGTGACGCCTTCTCCAAAGCCGTTTTGGAGGACTCCGAGATTCCTGTTCCCGTCGAAGACGCCATCAAGAACATGTCCGTGATCGAAGCTGTTTTTCGATCGGCGGGCTCAGGCCAATGGGAATTTCCGCAGCGGTGAAAGATTCACTACACTCGAAGTTTTTCCAGCCGCTCTAACCTCGTCCGGAGCTCTTGCCGGCCGCCCGCGTAGGCCGCTCTAACATCGCAGCTTTGCGTCGCGGAATCTCTTATCCGCAAAGCACATTCTCCATGTGTCATATCTGGAACCTGTATCCAATTCCTGGAACAGTGATGATCATCTCGGGACTTTTTGGAACAAGCTCTAACTTCTGACGGAGACTAGCGACATGCACGTCTACTGTACGCGTGAATGTTCCGGCTTGATGACCCCAAACTCGCAGCAGCAATTCGTCGCGAGAAAGAGTAATACCCTGATGTTCGGCAAAATAGCGCAACAAATGAAACTCGCGCGCCGTGAGATTGACGGGCTTTCCATGGTGGGTCACTTTAGTTCTGCGCACATCTAGAACCATGGCGCCGCACTTATAAACTTCGAGGCTGCTGGAGTTTTCAGTTCCTGATTTCAGCGGCTTACGGCGCAGAAGTGCTTCGACGCGCGCCATGAGTTCCAGGGTGTCAAAGGGTTTCGTGACATAATCGTCCGCGCCCAGCTTGAGGCCCACAACTTTATCGACGGTTTGGCTGCGGGCCGTCAACAGAAGAATTGGAGTGGCCAGGCCGGCGCGACGAATGTCCGAGCAGACGTCAAGCCCGCTTCGGGAGGGCAGCATAATGTCGAGGATGATCAGATCGAATGGGAGGTTGGTTGCCTTCTCCAGCCCATCGTCACCGTCGACTGCGATATCCACAATGTATCCTTCACTCCGCAGCCGGTCTCCAAGAGTCATGCACAACTCTTCTTCGTCTTCAACAATCAGAATGTTTTCGTTCATGGCTGTGACGATGGAGACGGCCGGGAAAGTGTGGTGGCCGTCTGCATGTCGTCTCCTTTCGCAATTTGCAGGTGCAACGTAAACGTACTGCCGATGGAAAGTTCGCTGAGTACGGATAGCCTTCCGCCCATGGATTCTGCAATTCTCTTAGCAAGTGACAATCCGAGGCCCGTTCCATGGATTTGCGCGGCATTGACGCGAGGACTCCGGTAAAACGGATCGAAGATGTGGGCGAGTTCTGAGGAGTCGATTCCAATGCCTCGATCGACAACGGAGATCCGTACTTCCCGTCCGGACCATTGTTCGATCGGAGCGGTAAATGCGCGAAGAGCAATCTGGCGTCGATCGCCGCCGTACTTGACGGCGTTGCTAATCAGATTCTGCAAGCATTTCGAGATGCCTGAAACATCTCCCATAACCATAGGGAGATCGGGCTCGATGTTTCGGTCAAGGACAAACCCAGCTCCTTTGACCAATACTTCGGTCTCGGTAACAATCGAGTTGATAATCGGGGAAACCTGGAGTGGCTGCAACACGTATTTGTTAGTGCCGTCCTCGGTGGAGGCAAAGAGCAAAATCTCGTCCACAAGATGTCCCATGCTCCGGCTTTGGTGTTGAAGTATGGCTCCGTATCTCCGCATTGAGTCCTTTCCCTCGACAAGACCATCAGCGATGTTGTCTGCGGCCGAACTGAGGACCGCCAGCGGCGTGCGCAGCTCGTGCGAGACAGAAGCAACGAATTCCATCTGCAGCTTAGCGAGTTGAATGGCGCTCAACATCCGGCTTCTCTGGATGGCCCAGACGGCAGCGCCTGAAAGGAGCAGAGTAAAGCTGTGGATTCCGACCAGCCTCCAAGTGGAGCGCCGTGCGGAAGCTACTAAGTTTGCCTGGCTTCGAGATGCATCTTCTCCATAAAGGCGCTTGACTTCGTTCAGATCTTGCCGGACGCGCTCGAAGGCTGGCACACCTCCTGAGAGATCCAGACTCACAGCCTCTTTGATGCTCCCTTCAAGAATTGAGGCGAGAACCTCGTCGCGGACATCCAGGTAATGGGTCCAGTCGCGTGTGAGGCGATCTGCGATCTCGATCTCTTCGGGCTGCTTTGCCTGTCTACCATACTCAGCGATGCCGTCTTTCACGCGCTGATCCGCGTTGCGGGATTGGTCGGCATATTCGACCTGGAGGTTGCTGTCACTGGTTGTCAGGGCGTAAAGGGTCGCGCGGCGCGTCTCCTGGGCATCGTACTGTAATTCTCCTATCTGTTGAAGGCCGTGGACGGAGTTCGCGTACATCCTCTGCGCTTCGGTATTCGCCCTCTGCAAATCGCGGATAACGAAGGCGCCAATAACCGCAACGCCACAGCAAACCAGGAAAAGCAGAAGAGTCGCATTATGACGCGAAGCAGCGCTCAGGATCCGGTCCAGGAACGGCAGGAGAACGGGCGACCGCCGGTCAAATGCGAATTTGAGCTGCTTGGTCAACTTAATTGCCCGCCTGGTCCGTTACGTGAAGTTTGTATCCCTTATCGTCGGGGAGAAGCTCGTCGACTCGCACGACCTTCACAGTGGCATCCACGTCTCTTATGCGCAAGTAGCCAATCGCACCCGGAACGTTGAAGATGAATTTGCGAACGCCGATAGGCGTAGAGAGGGTTTTCGGCGACACCAATATTTCCCCCGTGAAGAGCCCGTGAAGGAAGTGCGTTTTCAATTGGTCTTCATTCATGCCGCAAACATCGCGAAGGATAGTCTTGCGCTCAGGTTCTCCGGGATCGCGCATGACAAGGGTGATGCGCCTGCCGTTTGTCCAATGGCTGCGGTTTCCCAGAAAGATTCTGCGCAATTCGGCGAAGGAGAGGTCATCTACCGGATTGGAGCGATTGACGACGATGACAAGCGGCTCAAAGGCCGTGCTCTGCTCGACCAAGGGCGGCCCTGACGGCCGGGCAGCCGAAGGTGCGGCACTCGCCTGCGGCCACGCAGCCAGCGCAAGGACAATCGCAATCGCAGTCAGGCGTTGATACATGGGTGAACTCTCACTAAAAGGTAAACCCAATTTGCAGGTTGAGCGCGTTAACGCCCGGCTGGTCGCGCAAGAAGGTATAGTCGTATTGAAACTTCAGGGCCACAGATTCACTGGCGTCAAATCGCAGGCCCAAGGAGGGCCCGTGCCTCAAGGCCACGTCGGGAAAGACTGGTTCGTTGTTGGCGACATTCACATACTGATAGCGGAAGTAGGGCCTGTAAATGCCAAATTGCCTTGAGATTTGGGTGTAAAAGCCAGGAGTATTGAAAACGGCCGAGGTTCCGACTTGGGCGTGGCGATCAAGCAAGGCCTCATTGAGCCATTCGTACTTTGGACGAATGAGGACCGCGTGAGCGGCGAGGATCGTCTCCCAGATCTTGGGAGCATTGGCGGGAACAAGCACGTCCCGATAAACGGAAACTCCAGCCTGGAGACCGTGGATTGCCTCAGGCCTGGCAAATAGGGCAAGGTTGAAGGCCTTGTGGTTGGTATCGGCAACTTCGTTTTCGACCGGTTCTTCCACCAGCGGATCTCGCGACTCCCGCCCGTTACCAACTTCAGCAACGTAATGCAATCCTAGGTTCCCTGAAGGAACCAGGCCGGAAGCGGTTGCACCGACTATGTGAATGGGAAGAATTCCCCCTTCGTCCTCGAAGTTAAACAGGAAAGGCCGGCCCGTGGTTGTCTGCAACCACGTGCTGTGGTGATAGGCCGTGTTGTAGTAGCCGATCGCAGTGTGTCCCCTGCCTGCGGAAATGTTGAGGTAATCGTTGAAGGAGTACTGCAGCAGATAACGCTCGATATCGACGTCGAAGCTGTTCTCCGACCCGCTGGTCGCGCCGTAAAAATTGTTAGGTCCGGCTTCAAACACTATTTCGCTGAGAAACTTGAATTTGTCAGAGACGTCGGAACTGACGAACAGATCGAGCTGTCCCAGCGAGAAGGACGTGGTATCGCCCTTCTGAGTGTCGCCATGAAGCGAGATGTCTCCGAATCCGCGAATGCGCAACAGGGTCTTGCTTAAGTCCATTCTCTCGGCCATGACATTTTCCGATTGCGTCTGCTCCGCTTCCGGAGGAGTGGGAGGAGGCGGCATGGAACTGGCGGAGGCCTGGGGAACAGCGCTGTTGAGTTCAGGAGCAGCAGCCTGGGTCGACGGCAGACTCGCCGGCGCAGAGGAGGGTGCCGCATTTGCAGAGCCCTCCTTTTGCCTCTCGGCCTCCAATTGACTGACCCTGGCTTCTAACTGATCAATTCTCTTCAGCAGGAACTGCAATGTTTCCTTGTCGACGGCCTGCCCGCCGCTTGCCTGTTGCGCGAAGAGGGCAGAGCCGCACAGAAGGGCCAGGCAACTCAAGATTACGAGTCGGCCTCCCAGTCTTCTGAAGATCATATTCAATGGATTCATTGCATTCTCCTTGTGTGTCTGAAACCGCCTGCGTCATACTCCTTGGCTGGCGCGGGATGCTCAATTCCATCTGTGCCGAGTCTGAGCACGTTGCAATCCCCTTCAATCCAGAACGAGCGCCACGCATTTCAGGCGATCGTCCCTGGCTGACGCAAACAGTTGAGACATATTTGGCCGAGCGATGAGAATCAATCGAACGGCAAGACGACTTTACAGCATACTCGACCGGGTTGGCGAAGCGGCTTGCTGGAGAGCAATCTGCATGAGAATAGCCAACAGCAAATGCCGCCAACATCGCTTCACGCGGAAGCTGTTTCCTTGTTAGGCGCCGATCTATCTTGGTAGCTCCCTTGAAAGCCAACACAGCTTACAAAGCTTTACGCGCAGTTTACATGACTTTACAGCTTCGTTGACAACAATCAAACAATTGCAAACCAAATCGACGGTACCATTCATTCAGTCGAGACCCAAAGAACGTCGCCAATCTACCAGATGCATTCATAAATCGGATGAGTCTCGCGCACAAGTGTCTCCGGACTGCGAAAGAAATCAACTGAGGACTTCGCCCGCTCCCGGATTGAACCGGCGGCGTGATGATTTGCCAGATAGCGGGCCATAACCAGGACGTTCGAGGTTAGCCAATGCAAACGACGCTGCGAATAACAGTTGTCTTTTATTTTTTTCTAAGCCTTGGGTACGCATATGCAGTGCCGAGTTTTGCTCGTCAGACGGGGCTTTCCTGCAATGTATGTCACAGGAACCCGCCTGAGTTGACCTCCTTTGGGCGCAATTTCAAGCTCAGGGGCTATGTGCTCTCGGCGATGACCGAGAACGAAAGAGTGGGCAATTCAAAGGATCTGATGCTCTCGAAATACATCCCTGTTTCAGCTATGGTCCTGATTTCAAATACTGCATTCCAGACAAAGCAGCCCGGCAGTCAAAACAACGCGGCAAGCTTTCCGCAGCAGTTGAGCATCTTTCTTGCGGGCGGATATGCGTCGCACTTCGGCGGCCTGGCGCAGTTCACTTATACCCATGCGAACGACCATTTCGGCATGGATAACACTGACCTCCGCTACGCGAATCAGGGAAAGCTGGGCGGCAAGGATTGGGAGTACGGCATTACGCTCAACAACAATCCGTCTGTCGAGGATTTGTGGAACAGCTCGCCAGCATGGGGCTTTCCTTGGATCTCGACTTCTTCAGGCGTAAACCCGATCGCTTCTCCGGTCGTCAACGGAGGGCTTGCACAGGATGTGGCCGGCATTGGCGGCTACAGCATGTGGAACAACCATCTTTACACGGACGTTTCTGTTTATCGATCGGAGCACGCAGGAGCATCCACACCTGTGACGGGGACCGGCTATGCCTTCAATATCAGTGGGGTGGCGCCCTACTGGCGGGCGGCGTGGCAACAGAACTGGAGCGGCAATTATTTGATGGTCGGCACCTATGGCATCTATCTGAGTTCCTTTCCTGGCGCTGTCTCCGGGCCTGCGGACCGCTATGTGGATCCTTCGTTCGACTTCCAGTACCAGCGGCCGATCGGTCCCAACCAGCTTGACGTGCATGGCACTTACATCCGCGAGAATTCAAATCTGGGCGCCACCTTTGGCGCCGGCGGAGCCAGCAGCCAATTTCATCACCTGAATACCTTCAAGGCGGACGCTACCTATCACTGGAGAGATAAGTACAGCACGACTGGCGCGTATTTTTCCACCACCGGACCCGCCGACTCTCTGCTTTACGCTCAGGCGCCACTGACAGGCAGTAACAATGGCAGCCCGAACACAAGCGGATACATCGCTCAGGTTGCTTATTGGCCGGTAAAGAACATTGACATCAATTTGAACTACAGCGGGTACACAAAATTTAACGGCGCAAGCCAGAATTACGACGGCGCCAACCGCGATGCTTCAGACAACAACACCGTATACATGGCACTTTGGGTGAACTTCTAGTAGACGCCGTCAAGGAGGGGGGACCATGACTCATACAGGCGAAACAAACAAGGGCTTTGAAGGATGCGCGCAGTGCGCGTCCAAGAATCCAACAGCGGTCACACGAAGGTCGTTCGTCGGCACTCTTCTGGGCATTGGCTCATCGACCATAGGAGCAATCCTTGGCGTGTCCATGTTCCGCTTTGTGCTTTACCCGGTTTACGCAAAAGACTCAGGCAAGGAGTGGTCTCACGTTGGGGATGCGAGCGAGTTTGCGAACAGCAAAGGGCCTGTCAGCAAGACAATCAACTTTTCCGTTCGCGATGGCTGGCGCGAGGTTGTCTCGTCGCAGTCTGTGTACGTAAACAAAACTGCCGAGGGGCAACTCCAGGTGCTGTCGGCAATTTGCCCGCATATGGGTTGCTCAGTTGGGTGGCAGGCCAGTCAGGGCAAATTCGTCTGCCCATGCCATGGCGGACAGTTCGCGCCTGACGGGCGGCACCTGTCCGGTCCGCCGCCGCGTGGCCTGGACAATCTTCGCACCCAGGTGAAGGACGGAAAGCTGCAAGTGCAGTTCGAGTACTTCCGTTCAAATGTGCCGAACCAGGAAACGCTGAGCTAGAAGTGTTGAGGGAGCACAATGGACAAAGATACCGGCGCTGACATCCCCAAGAGCGTGGGCCTTGCGACCCGCATGTTTCACTGGTTCGATCACCGAACCGGCGTGCAAGACTTTGCCAAAAAGGTTCTCGATGAACATATACCGGGCGGCGCACGATTCGCCTATGTCTTCGGCTCCGGCCTGCTGTTCATCTTTCTTTTGCAGGCCGTCACGGGCGTTAGCCTTGCACTCTACTACACGCCGACAGCAGAGACGGCGCACACCAGCGTTGCCTACATCACCAAACAGGTCGCCGGCGGCGCATTTCTGCGCAGCCTGCACTCGTATGGCGCAAGCGCAATGATTATTGTGCTTGCGCTGCATTTTCTGCAGACATTTCTCTTCGGTTCGTTCAAAGGCCGCCGCGAGTTGCTTTGGATATCCGGCGCGCTGCTTTCCTTGCTGGTACTTGGCATGGGCTTCACGGGGTACTTGCTCCCCTGGGACCAGAAGGCCTACTTTGCAACCGCCGTGGGCACCAACATCATGGGCCAGGCGCCGTTCATCGGCAACCTGCTAACCCGCCTTGTGCGCGGTGGAGACACCATCGGCACACTCACCTTGTCGCGGTTCTATGTCGCCCATGTCTTCCTCATTCCGGCCTCGATCTTCATGTTCATCGGCGCGCATATCCTCCTGTTTCGCAAGGCGGGCCCAGCCGGTCCAGTCAAGGAACACCCTATAACTCCCAAGCTTCCGCCGGAGCATTTCTATCCGCGCCAGGTTCTGATGGACATGACCTTCGTGCTGCTTATCATGGCTGCCTTGGCCGGTCTTTCCTATTTCCATCCCACAACATTGGGTCCGATCGCCAACCCGGCGGATACGCACTTTCTGCCTCGCCCGGAGTGGTATTACCTACCGATGTTCGAGTGGCTGAAGTTCTGGGAAGGCCCGAACGTTGTGATCGGCGTCATGGTTCTGCCGGGCCTTCTGGCTATGGTGTTCTTCCTCATGCCATTTCTCGATCGCAAGCTGGAGCGCAGCCCGTGGCGCAGGCCGATCCCCGTCCTGGCGGTCGCCATCGTTGTCGTCGGAATGGTCTATATGGGAGTGAAGAGCCGCATCGACGACCGCAATAACCCGGATATCGCCGCGCAGCTCGACCTTCAGGAGGCCCAGGAAAAAGCATATACCGCCGCCCCATTTGAGCCTTATCTCGAATCGTCGGAGGGAACGGGAGCGGCCCTCGCCTCGTCCGGGCCCGTGAACCCGTTGATTGGGGTGGGCAAAGGCATCTTCACAACACGTGGATGTGTCGGTTGCCACGGTAGCGCAGGCATGGGCACTGTAGCAGCTCCCAGCCTGGTAGGCGTCACTCACAAGTTTCCCGAGGCGGATTTGATTGCCCTGCTTCACAACCCCAGCTCGAAGATGAGAGCAGGGCGTATGCCCGTGGTTGACGCCCCTCCCGGTGAGATGTCCGCCCTGGTTGCGTATTTGGGGGTTCTTGGCACCAGTGCAGCCAATGTTCCTCCCATTTATAACCTTCCGGCTTCGCAGCCGAACTCGGGAACCATACAGAGGGCCTCCTTCACTGTGAATGCGAGCCGGCTCACAGCAGGCGCGAGCGAGGCCGCGCCTCCAAAACTCTCTGCTTCTGCGGCCGAGGGTCAACAGTTGTTTCAGGAGCGTGCATGTTTCGCATGCCATGGCCAGGGGGCCGCAGGGGGGCGCGCTCCTGCACTCGCGCCCCTCATTGCCAAGCTCCCCGATACACAGTTAATGCAGCTTCTCCAGGATCCGAGCACGCGGATGAGAGCCGGAGGAATGCCTCCTGTGGTGGCGTCGGCGGAACAGATAGGCTCGCTGATCTCTTATCTCCGCACCCTGCCCATGCCTTCACCTGCCAGGCAGTTTGCTTTGGGCCATATCGTGCCTGACGTGGCATCCCAGACGGAGAATCGCCCAGCACCTCCAGTCTTCGTCGCCACAAACACCCCGCCCGCTTTTCCAGGAGAGAGTGCGGTTCCCAACCGGAGAGCGGATTCGGTCGAAACCGCGACCGCCCCAGCCGCCGCGCAGACCAGCCCCGGCCGGGAGATATTTGTTTCGCGAGGCTGTATCGCGTGTCACGGAGTCCATGCTCAGGGAACGCGCCTTGCGCCCGCACTGGTCGGTGTCGCGGACAGGTTTCCCGGCGGCAAACTGCTCGATCTTCTGCACCACCCGACCAGCAAGATGCGCGATGGAGGGATGCCCGTCATCACACTGAACGATGCGCAGATGAGCGAGTTGATAGCTTATCTGTCCAGCTTGCGGCCAGCGCCGGCTGCCCCGCCCAACGCACCGGTGAATGCCGATATTCGCGCTCCCGCGGCACAACCAGAACCATTGGCCGTTGCCGCCGCTCAATCCGCGCCTCCGCGTGAGGTGAAAGAGACTCCGCTGAGTCCGTTGGCCGCGCGCGGCAAGCGAATATTTCAGCGCAGCGCCTGCGAAACCTGCCATGGTGTCGGCGGGATGAATGGAACGGTCGCGGCCCCTGGGCTGGCTGGTACAGCCTCGTTGCTGCCCGAGTCGACAATCGAGGCTCTCTTACGCCACCACTCCGCACGGATGGAAGCCGGCGGCATGCCGCTGACCAACTTCAACGAGCAGGACATGAGAAGCATCGTTGCTTATATTCGCTCGATGCCTTCAGCTTCAGAAGGAGGAAAGCTCGTGGCCTCAGAGAACAGAAGCGGCAGGAACTAGCGGGAACTGCGTTCCTGAAGGCTCAAGGCGTCAGCATTGAAAAATGCAGACGAGCGAGGCCTGTCGGAGGAAGGTCCCCCCTTCCGGAATCCTGCCCAGAGTCACCCCCGATTACTGGGCGGGAGTCCGACAGGCCCAGTTCAAAGGTTTCTCGTTTTTTGGCCTATCTGTCCGAATTACTCCTGGCGTAATCAGATCCCGCCCCAGCGTGCCCCCTGTGCCGCCAGGGCCTGATCTTTTGTTGGTGCAAATAAATTGGGAACGACGCATAAATCCCGTCCAAACCGTTCTCCTTCCCTCCAACCGCGATGAGCCTTCCCCGGCGACTCTTTCCATCTGCGAGCACAATGGGTGGGAGTGTTCGTGCGTCGTTTAACTTCACATTTTCAGATAGTTGATTCTCAGCATATACTGGTTTTCCTGCGCCTCGAAGCTGTGAAGTCGGTTCGGTGATCCGATATTCGAGGTGAAACGGGCAGTAATGCCCAAGTGAATGAAATTGAGCAGATGATGTAAAATCCGAAGTTCCCCAGCCGGGAAGCCGATATGGGAGAACGAGGAGCGGAGGCTGACCATGGAAGTGGAGTTCACCGCACGAAAAGTGAAGATCTCCAAGGCGCTACGTACGCAGGCCGAGGAGGGGATGGATAACATCGCCCGTATTTTGGGTAAAACCGCGCGCGCCAGCGTCACATTCGGCGCACAGAGGCATTTGCAGATCGTGGAAGTGACCGTGCAGGCGCGACTGCAGACAATTGCAGCCACAGGCAAGGCCGATACCCTGGATGGCGCGCTGCGAGAGGCGATCGACCACGCCGAGAATCAGGCGCGCCGGTTCAGGGACCGTCGGTTGGAGGGCAAGCGTCTTCCCAAGGAAGAGAAGGTGCTCACAGCGCCTCCGGTCTCGCGGACAAAGGCACGTCCCGCCCAACCGGCTGCCGATGGTAGCGACGGGAAGCCAACGCGCGCCAAGGCCTCGATCGCTGTCCACTCGTTTCCCAACCGCGCCACAGTGGTCGAGCCGCACATCCTCAAGAGCGGCGATGCCATCTCGCTCAGCCCCATGACCATCGAGGAGGCCGTGAAGGATGCGGAATTCCGCGACCGCGACCTGCTGATCTTCCGCAATCCCGCCGGCCATACGTTTGTGCTCCACCGTCGCCGCGACGGGCAGATGGAACTGGTGGAGATGCCCTAGACCCTTTTTACAGATGCGTGGACGTGGGCACCCCCTTATGCAATGAGGGTGCCTCATCCATCGCGCTCTTTGCGAAGGGTGGGAAGCACGCTGGTCCTTCTGGTGTAGGATGTGCCCATGACGACTTCAAAGCCCGCGCCTCGGGGGATCTCGCCGCGCAAGGGCAAACAACCCGCCAAGTCCGCGAAGAAGCCGGCAAAGGAACTGGTCATCGTGACCGGTATCTCGGGCTCGGGCAAGGCCTCGGCGCTCAAGGACTTTGAAGATCTGGGTTTTCATGCGGTGGACAACCTGCCGCTTGAGCTATTGCCCGACTTTGCCCGGCTGGTGGAAAAGTCGCCGGAAGTGGAACGGGCCGCCATTGTCGTGGACGTGCGCGAGGGAGCCACGCTGGATCGCTTGCCGCAGATCCTGAAGAGCGTGCGGACGCTGCTGTCGACGCGCGTGGTCTTCCTGGACGCGCACGATGCGGTACTGGTTCGGCGCTACTCCGAGACCCGGCGGCCGCACCCCCTGGGCCGGTCGGAGACGGTCTCGCGCTCCATTGTGGAAGAGCGGCAACTGCTGGACCCCATTCGCAACGTGGCGGATATTCTGATCGACACCTCGAACTTCAACGTCCACGAGTTGCGCGCACATATTGTGGACCGGTTTGGTTTGGAGAAAGTGACCAGGAAACTGCTCGTCTCCTGCCTGAGCTTCGGCTTCAAGAATGGCGTTCCGCTGGACGCGGATTTGGTCTTCGATGTGCGGTTCCTGCCCAATCCGCACTTTGTGCCGGAGTTTCGCAAGAAAACCGGCCAGGACCCCAAGGTGGCCGCGTATATCAGAGGGTTTCCGCAAACCACGGAGTTTCTCGATCGCGTGACGGAGCTGATGCTTTACCTGCTGCCCCACTACGTGGAGGAAGGCAAAAGCTACCTGACTGTGGCCTTCGGCTGCACCGGCGGCCAGCACCGCAGCGTCATGATGGCCGAAGAGATCGGGAGACGCCTCACCAAGGCCGGCTATGAGGTGAAGGCGCTGCACCGGGATATGCCGCGGTGAGGCGGTTGGTAGGGAAGAGCGTGTTGAGCCAGCTTCCGGTTTGACGGACATCCGCCCAGAACCCGAAAATCATATCCGCGTTCTCTGCTTTCTGGCCGATTCTTGACCGAGCGGTAAGTCGTTTTGACAGGTATTATGTACCCGATGGAGGTTGACGATGAAACGCTTCCAGTATCTGATAGCCCTGTTCTTTTTATTAGCGGCCTCGCCAGGATTGTTAGCGGCCTCGTCGGGATTTGGATGCGAAATATTTGATTGCGTTGCGTGCAAAGCGGTCACGTGGCCTAAACAAGAAACTCTCGCGGACGAGGTTAGGCGGCAGCTGCCGAACTTGAATGGGACAATTCATATTCTCAGCACAACCCTCTCTTCAGCAGGCGAAAAAGTTATTCTCTACGACTCATCTCCAGATGAACTCGATCCTCAGCCGAGAGTGGCCGTCGCGGACGAAGGGAAAGTTGTGGCGATTTTCGACGCGGAGTCAAACGGCGGGTTCACACGCCTCTTAGCGGCATGCGAAATCCCATTGGAAAATGGGCGCAATGCAATTGTTATGGCCTACAGAGCAGGCGGTGATGGTGCCGTGACAATGTTCCTGTTTGTGGGCTTTAAGAACGGGAAGTACATCGTCCTGAATACCTTACACGCGCCGGCGTCGCGAATTGTGATTGATGGGCAAGGAAGATTCTCGATGTGGTGGGGACAAGGATCGAAAGAGTGTGTATGGTGTGCTCAAAGGTACAACATCACAAAGTACAGATTCGACGGTGCTCATTTTGTGCCCTTGAGAACTACGAAAGGTAAACAATTGCTCCAGCCAGGCGACATTGCCGACACTCCGCTTACGCGCTCGGAGACGGCGAGGAATTGACGTCGCATGTAGTTATTACCAGTAGGGCGTTTCGCTCAGCGAGAATACTATCGATCCTCCCAGGCGGGTTCCGGACGGCTGGTCGGCAACTTGGAAACTGACCCAGAGTGAAAACTCCCTGCGCGAAGCTTCAGGGAGTCCCGGTCTTCGCTGGCAGATCGTCGAGCCAGCGGGAGTAGGCATCCGCGAAGTGCTGGTCTGGCGGATGCGAGGGTTGTAGCCAGACGAGCATCTTCTGCGCGGCGATGCTGTTATAGCCGGCGGGATATTGGGGCTGGCCGGCGGTCCTGTTTGACGGGGCTGGTGCGATCAGCCACAGCGATGGAATGTGCAAGGCCACTGCCGCCGGTTCTGCATCGAAGCGGTCGCGGACCAGCAGGTGCGCGGGAACCAGCTTGGCGCGCGGATCGCGGAAGATCGCATCTGTTGGCGCATCGAGCGGTTCCCGCAAAACGATGCCTGCAAGCTCTGCGTGCTGTGCGCCGATTTCAAGCGCGAGGTTGGCGCCCAGAGCGTTGCCGTCCAGAATGATCGTGCCGGGCGCGATGGGTCGGGTTGCGGTCAGGTACTGAAGCGCCCACTCCGCATCCTCTCGCCAGCGGGCCTCGCTGGGGTGGACGAACTGGCTCTGCCCGTAACCGCGATAATCGAAGGCCAGCACGTTCACCCCGACGGTGTGCAATGCGGCGAGGGCATCTACCGCGTCGCCCAGATTGCCGTCCTGGCCGTGGAGGTAGAGGACGGTGAAGCGGCTGTAGCGGGCGTCCTGGCCGGCCGGAATCCACCAGCCCCGCAGCCGGGGCTCGCCGGCCTCGGTAGCTGCGAATCCGACTGGATCGAAGGGCAGCCCCACGCTGGCCGGGGTGCGCGTGACGGCCGAGGTGGGGTGGTAGAGCAACTGCCAGCTTCCCTGCCAGAAGAGCAGGCAGAGCGTGAGCCACGAGCAGGCCGCCGCGGCAAGCATTGCTATGCTCGTCGCGATGAGCAGCCAGCGGCCCGATACCGCGGGCGGAGGCGTTTGCGGCGTGCGTGTGCTGCTCCACGCTTGCTCGAAGGCAGACGATGATAGCGGCGCAACTGGCTTGGGTTTGGCTTTCTTGTGCGGCATAGGCTCACTCCTATGCTAACCTCGTGAGCCGCTGACTCCGGTTCAGGAATATCTGGATGGACTGACCACAAAAAGCGGAACCTTGAGTGCCCGGCTGTTATCGAATTAATTATCTGCAAGGTTTTGAAAATATGGTAGGGGGTAGGGGGGTATTAATTAAGTGGTTATGGGGGGGTGGAAGCCGGTTGAGGCGGTCTCTTGGTATCTCGCATCTTCTCCCCTCGTCTTTTCCTTACCAGTATGCACGAAGGGAAGATAATTATCTGCACGGCGACCACCAGCGGTGGGGCCAGCGGCCTTCGGCTGGCGAGTCGAGGTTTGTGGTCTCCCACCCTTTCGCAAAGAACGCGAAAGGATGGGGCACCCACTTTTGAGGGAACGTATAGATTCTGAAAAGCTTAGGGTGCGCCACCCGCCTGGTAATTGACTGTCTGCTGATATTCGGCGACAATGTCCAGGGAACTGTAATCAACATGATCCCGAATAATGGCGTGACGTTACTAAGTTAGGCCCAGGAGCGCCCGGGCATTGTCTTCCTCTTCCGTGTGGGTACCTCAGCCTGATGGGACATAGCCAGGGCTAAGCATCTCCTAAAGCGCCGTCGGTAACGGAACGGCCGGCCTGTCGAAATCTTTTTCGGGAGGCCAGATGTCTACCGCTTACGAACCTGTGAAACCCCATCTTAAGGAGGCCGGTTATGTCGAGCACCCCCGCAGATCGTGAGGGCAAAGAGTTCTTAGTGAGTTTCAGCTTTGCTCTGGGACCTAAACTTTATGGCGAGTTGAAAGACCTCTCCGAAAAGGAAATTGTCGAGCGTCTCGAATATTATGCAGGCCGGTCCGCGGGGCCTCTGCGCGATATGTTTCTGCTGATGTCTAAGTATCATGGCCTGCTGCCTTTGGTTCCTCTGCGAGCAACGCCTTTTCCGGGATTTGCAGATGGGACTGGCGGCTGCAACGTTCAAGTTGGTACGAATGGGTGCGGGGAGTGTTCTGACCCACCCAACGGCATTAACGAATATGTGAATGGGGTATTTCAGGGCTGCATCCAGTGCCCATACTAAGCTGCGGTGGGCTGTGCTGGTACGTCTCCGCAATGGTGCTGATGGCACCCGCATACGCCGGGTCTCCCAGGTCTCGATTTTGAGACCTGGCCCCTTCTCTCCTCATCTTCTCCTTACCGGTATGCAGGAGCGGAAGGTTATTATCTGCACGGCGAAATCGCGCCACCTGCGGTGGGGCCAGCGGCCTTCGGCTGGTGAGTCGAGGTTTGTGGTCACCCACCCTTTCGCAAAGAACGCGAAAGCATTGGGCACCCACTTTTGAGGGAATGTTTAGATTCTGAAAAACTTAGGGTGGCCACCCGCCTCCTCGTCCTTATCGAGGGCCACCGGTCCGTGACATGATTTCAAATATTGCATCTAACTTATATCCTTCAAGGTCACCTGTTAACCATTGCTCATTGTTGCGAAATTGATGAAACCTAACTGTACATTCGCCATCGGAAAATGATGCAATGATTACAAACACCCTATCTGGGAATTGTTTTTCGAGCGATTTCCTTAAGCCAAATATATAACCTAGAGCAGAAAGCAAGGCTCTTTTCCCATTCTTACACGGGATGTGAACATGATTTATGAAGCATTCGTACCCCGTTTTATCTTGATAGTCTTCCACTGCGATATGTTTCGATTGCATATACTCGTTTTTGAGTAAGACTGCCCCATTCGCTTCGATTAAATCATCCTCTACCTCTAGGTCATGAAACTGGCGCTCGTCGGACAATTCAACATTCGCTTTAGCCAACAACCCCGCCATTCTTTGATTCATTCTCATTATTTCTCACCCAATGCGGGGTTCTCCAGGTCTCGATTTGTTCTGAGACCTGGGAGACCACAATGAAACCACTACAGGCACACCATACAACTAATACTTGACGATGGCGGCGAAGGAGTCCGGCTTGAGGCTGGCGCCGCCGACTAATGCGCCGTCGATCTCTTCCTGGCCGATAAGGGATGTGGCGTTGTCGGGCTTGACGCTGCCGCCGTAGAGGATGCGGATGGCTGCGGCGACATCGGCGCCGAGCAGCTTGGCCACTTCAGCGCGGATGATCTTGTGCGCGTCGACGGCGATCTCGGGCGTGGCGGTTTTGCCGGTGCCGATGGCCCACACCGGCTCGTAAGCGATCACGATGGGCGCGGCGGCTGCGGCGGTGATGCCGACAAAGGCTCCGGCGATCTGGGTCTTGAGCACTTCGGCGGTCTTTCCGGCCTCGCGCTCGGCCAGCACTTCGCCCACGCAGACGACGGGGATGACGCCGTGCTTGAGGGCGGTGTGGAGCTTCTTGTTGACGATCTCGTCGGTCTCGGCAAAGTACTGGCGGCGCTCGGAGTGGCCGATCAGGGTGTGCGTTCCGCCAACGGCCAGAAGCTGGCCCACAGAGGTTTCGCCGGTGTAAGCGCCCTCCTCGGCAAAGTGGATGTTCTGGCAGCCGACGGCGACATTAGAGCCTTTGGCGGCTTCAATCACGGTGGGCAGCAGCACGGGCGAGGGAAACAGGGCGATCTCGTCGCGGGAGTGACCGGCAACGAGGGGCAAAAAGGCATCGACAAAGGCCTTGGCTTCGGCGGGCGTCTTGAACATCTTCCAGTTGGCGGCAATGAGTGCTTTACGGGGCATATTTTCGGGACTCCTCAGGCTGATTTTAGTGGATGGAATTCCGGGGCCGGGTGACGGCGGGCACAAGGGGAGGGTGGAATCGATGGGCTGTGCGCGGGGGGAATAGTCATGTGGCTCGTGTAGTGAGCCTGAAGTGCATCGAAGAACAACCGCAGATTCTTCGACTCACCCCCCCGAACTGAAAGACGTTCGGGGCCCCGTTCGCTCAGAATGACAGCCCGTTTTGTGTCACGTATTTTGGAGACGGGGCACTAGTTTCGCGGGGGGGATGCTGGCAGTACAGACAAATCCTCCGGCACTTCGCCATTCAGGAAGGCCTCGCGATGATCGGGGTCGCCGAGGTCCATCTTGAAATGGTGCCAGGTGCCGTCTTGGAGGACGCCCATGTTCCAGGGGCCTGAGACCGAGTCGGAAAACTGCCAGACGATGTGGAAGCCGTCCTCATTGGTGAAGCCTTCGCCGTCCGCCTGAATGATGGCGTCGCCGCGCTCCCACAGAGCCGAGCGCACGGCGTGGAGGGCGTTGCCGCCCTCTTCTGTTTCCGCTCCTTGCAGGTGCTGGAAGGCATAGACCGTCTTAACCTCAGCCAGAAATTCCGCTAGCCAGGCGACGCCGCTTTCCGGCTTGCAGTCCTGGGTCTCCTCGATGAATTCGGCAACCTCGTCCTGGCCAAGGGAACCATCAGAGACGGGGTTGCGCTCGATCACCGCGACTTCAACCTCGTCAACGCTCGAGAGCAGGAGGGATTCCCATTCTTCCTCGTCTCCGCTTTCGATAGAGAGCCGGAAGTCAGGATGTTGAGCGCGAATCAGTTCAGCGAGTTCCTCGAATGGAGGGAATGCTTCATCCTTCGACAAGACCCGCGTGTAGTATGCCATTGTCGTTCTCCCGTTGGAGTGCGAAATTCTATGGTGGACGAGTCTCTAATACTGCGATCAGAGCAAAGATATGCGGGTGTTGTCGAGCAGGACTGCCAACCTTCTACAGAAAAATCCCGCATCCGGTGCAAAACCTGTGCCGGATGCGGGACTTTGGCGGTTCGTGATGCCGAGCTACTTATCCGTCAACGCTTCCACGCCGGGGAGCTTTTTGCCTTCGAGGAATTCGAGGCTGGCGCCGCCGCCGGTGCTGATGTGGGTGATCTGGTCGGCTACGCCTGCCTGGTTGATGGCGCTCACCGAGTCGCCGCCGCCGATGATGGAGATGGCCGCCTTGTTCGCCGCTACCGCCTTGGCGATGGCGTTGGTACCCACGGCGAAGCGGGGGAACTCGAAGACGCCGGCGGGGCCGTTCCAGACGATGGTGCGGGCGGTGGAGACTACCTCTTCAATAGCCTCAATGGACTTGGGACCGATGTCGAGGCCCTGCCAGTCGGCGGGGAAGTTGACGGAGGTGTCCCACGGCTGCGTGGCGGCGTCTGGAGCGAACTTATCGGCGAGAATGTTATCGACGGGCAGCAGAAGCTTGACGCCCTTGGCCTTGGCTTTATCGAGAGCGGCTTTGGCCATGTCGATCTTGTCTTCTTCGACGAGGGACTTGCCGGTGGTGACACCGAGGGCGCGCTGGAAGGTGTACGCCATGCCGCCGACGATGACCAGGGTGTCGACCTTGTCGAGCAGGTTGTCGATGACGTCGATCTTGCCGGAGATTTTGGAGCCGCCGATGATGGCCACGAAGGGCTTTTCGGGCGATTCGAGGGCCTTACCGAGATAAGTGATTTCTTTTTCCATCAGCAGGCCGGCGACGGCGGGCTTGAGGAAGTGCGTGATGCCTTCGGTGGAGGCGTGTGCGCGGTGGGCGGAGCCGAAGGCGTCGTTCACGTAGACCTCGGCCAGCGAGGCCAGCGCCTTGGAGAAGGCTGGGTCGTTGGCTTCTTCTTCGGCGTGATAGCGCAGGTTCTCAAGCAGCAGCACCTGACCGGATTCAAGCTGGCGGGCGAGCTCCGAGGCTACCTCGCCGATGCAGTCGGGAGCGAAGGCCACGTTGATGGATTCACCTAGCTCCTTGTCGAGGAGTTCGCGCAGCCGCTTGACGACCGGGCGCAGCGAATACTTTGGATTCGGCTTGCCCTTGGGGCGGCCGAGGTGCGAAGCCAGGATGACCTTGGCCTTGCGCCTGAGGGCGTAGACGATGGTGGGCAGCGTGGCCACAATGCGGGTGTCGTCGGTGATGGTGGAGCCGTCTTCAGTGAGCGGCACGTTGAAGTCGACGCGGATGAAGACGCGCTTGTTGGCTAGATCGATGTCGCGAATGGAGAGCTTGGGCATGGGACCTTCTTTGAGTCAGTGGAGTGAAGAAGTGACGTAGTGAACAAGTGACGAAGTGAACAAGTGACGAAGTGAACAAGTGAAAAAGTGAAGAGCTATGTGCCGGAGGACGTTTCGGTGATGACGGCTTCAATCTCGATTTCAACGCACCACTTGGGATTGAGCAGCGCGGCGACGACCATGGTGGAGGCGGGGCGGATCGTGCCAAAGAACTCGCCGTGAACGCGGCCCACGGCTTCCCAGTCCTCGGCACGGGCCAGAAACATGCGGGTGCGGACGACATCTTTGAACGAGGCGCCGGCCTGGGTAAGGGCCTCAGCGGCAATCTCGAAGACGCGGCGGGTTTGGCCGGCGGGGTCCAGATCGTCTGCGCCGACGGGGCCGGTTCCGGAGAGATGAACGACATTCCCCACGCGCACGGCGCGGGAGAATCCGATGATTGGCTCGTAGGGAGATGTGCCGCTGATATTTTTGCGCATGGTGTGTGGATAGTGAAGAAGTGAAAAGGTAAAAAAGTGAAACAGTGCACGGTGGGTTACTTCTGATCACTGTGCACTGTTCACTGTCGACTGTGTTTACAGGCCTTTCTTGACCAGGAAGCCGATCAGGTCAACGACGCGGCTGGAGTAGCCCCACTCGTTGTCGTACCAGCTGAGCACCTTGACGCTGTTGCCGACCACCTTGGTCAGCGGGAGATCGACGATGGAGGAGAGAGAGTTGCCCTTGTAGTCGGAGCTGACCAGCAGGTTGGAATCGACGCCCAGAATGCCCTTGAGCTCGCCCTTGGAAGCTGCGGTGAAGGCGGCGTTCAGAGCTTCGACTGTGGTGGGCTTCTCGGCGATATAGGTCAGATCGACGATGGAGACATTGGGTGTGGGGACGCGGATGGCAAAGCCGTCGAGCTTGCCGGCGGTCTCAGGGATGACCAGCTTGAGGGCCTTGGCTGCGCCGGTGGAGCTGGGAATCATGCTGAGTGCAGCGGCGCGGGCGCGACGCAGGTCCTTGTGCGGGAAGTCGAGTATGACCTGGTCGTTGGTGTAGCTGTGGATGGTGGTCATGATGCCGCTGACCAGTCCGGTCGTCTCCAGGATGACCTTGACCACGGGTGCCAGGCAGTTGGTGGTGCAGCTGGCGTTCGAGATGATGTTGTGCTTGGCGGCGTCGTACTTGTCCTGATTGACGCCGAGCACCAGGGTGATGTCTTCGTTGCTGGCGGGAGCCGAGATGATGACCTTCTTGACGGTCGCGCCCAGGTGCGCCTTGGCCTTGGCTCCATCGGTGAAGTGGCCGGTGGATTCGACGACGATCTGCGCGCCTACCTCTGCCCAGGGCAGCTTGGCGGGGTCGCGCTCGGCCCAGACCTTGATCTTTTTGCCATCGACGGAGATGAAGTCGTCGCCGGAGGTGATCTCGTTCTTCAGGTTGCCCAGAATCGAGTCGTACTTGAGCAGGTGGGCGAGAATCGCCGGGCTGGTCAAGTCGTTAACGGCAACAAAATCAATCTCTGGATTGCCAAGTGAGGCGCGCAAAACGTTGCGGCCAATGCGGCCGAAGCCGTTGATGCCAACCTTAACTGCCATGTGTGATTTCTCCTTTGTGATCGGTGAGGCTGTGATTTGAGCTTGTACGGGCTTGTTCGAATGTGCTGCGTTCGGCGACCGGACTGAACTTAGAAGGCAATTCCACCAAACCCTTGATCGTAACACTGAAGTCAACGGGGGACGCAATGAAAACCGGTCCGTTGCCGCTTTTGGGCAGAAACTCCCTCACCGAAAGTGTGCCGTTCCGGGCAATAAGTCGTATGTGACGGCGTGCACACCATTTGCAGCGCCCAAGGCAAGTATGGTATTCGGGTATCACACTGTAAGGCTTGAAGGCGGCATGAGAAGACGCTCCAGACACACTCCCAATACTTCGGAATCCACAGGCAAGATTGGCCAGGAACTCCCATCGAATCAGCTAGCTCCGCTGGTGCCTTTCTATGCGGACGATCCTCCTGCGGCAGCGCCTGCCCAGCAACCCCATGCCCAGCGGCCTCAGCAACCCTCGTCCGCAGCGCCAGCCTCGACTGTCGCGCCAGCCCGGCCTGCGGCCCAGGCGCGGCCTCCCAGGCAGGAGCGGCCCGCGAGGCCGGAATGGAGTGAGCCTGCGGACTCTGGCCGCTTTGAGCTGGAGACGCAGCCGGAGATGCCCTCCGCGCCCGCTGCGGAGCCCGAGGCTGCGGAGCGATCGCCCCAGGCTCCCAAGGGGTACGTCGTGCTGGCCATTGGAATGCCCGGCTCGGGCAAGACCACCTGGTTTCGGCGTCGCGGGGTTACGCCGCTCTCGAGCGACCTGCTGCGCAACATCCTCTTCGACGATGTGGAGGAGCAGCGCTACCAGGGGCTGGTCTTCTCCACGTTGCGGTCGCTGTTGCGGGCAAGGCTGATTGCGCGCATGCCCTGGAACTACGTGGACGCGACCAATCTCTCCATCCACGAGCGGCGCCAGTGGATCAAGATGGCTAAGAGCTTCGGTTACGAGGTGCAGGCGGTCTTTTTTGATGTGCCGCTGGAGGTTTGCCTGGAGCGCAACAGCAAGCGCGACCGCTCGGTGAGCGAGGACGTGATGCGCAAGATGGCCGAAAAGCTGAAGCCGCCGGTGTTTGAAGAGGGCTTCGAGAAGATCACGGTGGTGCGGGTGAAGAGCGCGGGGTAAGCGAGAGGGAACCTTTTACGCCGTTTCCGCATTGGTGTGAATCTTTGTGTCTCCTGTAGCCTCAAAGCAGGTAGGTCGGATAGCGCTCTACTTCACTTTGTGTTCGGTTAATGCGGGTTTATCGTCTTTCTTATGCCGGAGCGTGCCCCCCCCGGCCCAAAATGCTGCTGTGCGGCAAGAAGCAAAACCGCAAGAGTCGGACACTCGGGCATTAACCCCAGAGGAACAATGATTAACAGAATATTGAAATGGTCCCTTGTGGCCATTGGGACACTATCCTTGGCTATTGTGGCGCTGTTTGCCTTTCTGGTATTGGATTCGGGAAGGGACAAGGACCACCTGATCATGCAGTCGGCACCATTAGATGGAAAACTAATTGCTGAACTCCACCAGGTAATTACGCCGATGCATGGTGGTCCCGACACATTGTATGTCGCGATCAGAACAACGCAGGAGAGCTATGGCGAAAAGATCTACTCCAGAACATACGAATGCAATGATTTCAGCGCATTCCGGTTTGAATGGAACTCCCTGCATGACCTCACAATTCATTACGGCGAATGCAACGCTTCACCCTATGACAATCCTCAAATGAACGCAAGCGAGAACAAGACTTGGCAAAGCGATGCCGAATGGCACGGCATCACGATCCACTACTCGGATACCCATCACAAAGCAACACGTTAGCAACGGATTCAGATTTGATCCAGGACGTTCAGACACTGAGCCAACCGTAAGAAAAACTGCATCGCAGGAAACGAAAACGGAGACCTTCCCATGAACACTACTCCAGCCGCGGCACCATACGTTGAGCCCTGGCTTCACGGAGCCCGTGCTGAGGTTCCGGCGGTGGGCCGGGCGGTGCTGCATGCGCTCGATCTGGCTCTCGACGATTTGAGCAAATGGACCGAAGGGCTGACCGATGCCGAGGTTCATGCTGAGCCGCTGGGGCTGACCTCGGTAGGCTTCCATCTGCGCCACATCGCGCGCTCGACCGACAGGCTGCTGAGCTACGCGGAAGGGAAGCAGCTTTCGGCTGAGCAGTTGACATCGCTCAAGGCCGAATCGGCTGGCGAAGAGACACTGGCGGAGTTGCTGGCTGAGGTTGAAGCATCTTTCAGCAACGCGGCGGAGAGAGTGCGCGTGCTGGCTACGGCCAATTTCGACACCGTGCGCGGTGTGGGCAGGAAGCAGTTGCCTACTTCCATCGGCGGCGCGCTGATTCACGTGGCCGACCACACGCAAAGGCATGTGGGGCAGGTGGTGACCACGGCCAAGGTGTTGAAGGCGCTTCGGAGTTAGGGAGAATCTGCACGTGGGCCTGTTGGAAATCCAGCATCCGCCCAGGGGCTAAAGCCCTCGTCGATTCTGGGTATTTACGGCACGACTGAAGTCGTGCCCTGACACAAAGCCTGCTTTTATCTGCAAGCTGTATGGAGCATCCATTGCCGCGCTCCACTCGTGAAGATTCCTTAGCCGGCCAGGCGCACTAACTGCTGAGCTTCGATGCGGGGACCGAGGAGCGAGATGCGGGGGAGGCGGCCGCGGACCATGGCGACTTCGTCGCAACGGTGCAGGCGCGGGCAGGTTTGGCAATCTTTGAAGACCTTGTCGGGCAGATCGGACTTGTCTTCTACGGTGCGAAAGCCGTACTTGAAGAAGAAGTCTGGAATGCGCGTAAAGAGGCATACGGATTGGATGCCGTGCTCTTCGGCCTCTTCAATGAGCGCGCCGAGGATGCGGCCGCCGGCGCCCTGGCCTTTGGCTTCAGGCTTGACGACGATGGAGCGCACCTCGGAAAGATGCGGGCCGTAGAGATGGAGCGCGCCGCAGCCGAGAAAGACGCCGCCGTCGGACTCGGCGACGGTGAAGTCGCGGATGTTTTCGCAGATCTCCGCGAAGGCGCGCTTGAGCAGTGTGCCGTCGGTGGAGAGCGAGTTTACCAGGTCGTAGACGTTGGAGGCGTCGTGGAGCAGGGCCTTACGCACCAGCATGGACGGCCTCCCCATTGTGGACTGAGACGAGAGCGGCGATGCGTTCGGACGCCGCGGCCAGAGCCTTGCGCACCTGCTCGCGCGCGGTTCCACCGATCACGTCGTGGCAGTCGAGCGTGGCCGTGAGAGTGACGGCCGAAAAGAAGTCCTCGGCAAACTCGGGGCCAAAACTGCGCAACTCTGCAAGAGTGAGGTCGCCCAGTTCTACTCCCTTTTCCAGGGCGACGCGCACGGCATTGCCGATCTTTTCGTGCGCGGTGCGGAAGGGAACGCCCTTGTGAACGAGATACGTGGCCGCGGCCATCGCATTCAGATATCCGGACTGCGCCGCATCGTTCATGCGCTCGCGATTGAACTGAAGCGTGGCCGTGAAGCGCGCCACGAGGGCGAGCATTGGGGGCACGAATTCAACCGCGAAGGCCGGCTCCTGAGTCTCCTGCATGTCTTTATTGTAGGCCAGAGGCAGGCCTTTGAGCAGCAGTGTGACCGCTTGCGCAGCGCCGTGGATGCGGCCGACCTTGGCGCGGATCAGCTCAGTGAGGTCGGGATTCTTTTTCTGCGGCATGGCGCTGGAACCGGTGGAAAACGCCTCGGGCAGCGTGATAAAACCGTATTCCGCTGTGGCGAAGAGAGTGATCTCCTCGGCAAAACGGCTCAGATGCAGACCGACGAAGGTGAGCGCGTGCAGGTATTCCAGAATGAAATCGCGGTCGCTGGTGGCGTCGATGGAGTTGGCTGTTGGAGCTCTGAACCCCAACTCGCGCGCGGCGATGTTGCGATCGAGCGCAAGCGTTGCGCCGGCCACTGCGCCTGAACCGAGCGGGCAGAAGTTGAGCCGCGCTGAACAATCCTGAAGGCGCGCGGCGTCGCGCAGCACCATCTCAACGTAAGCGAGAAGCCAGTGGGCAACAAGCACGGGCTCTGCGCGCTGAAGGTGCGTATAGCTGGGCATCACGGAGTCGCCAGCGGCGTGGGCCTGCTCGACGAGCGCACTTGCCCAAGCGGCAATGGCGTCGACAACCAGATCGATTTGCGCGCGTACGTAGAGGCGCAGGTCGGTGGCGATCTGCTCGTTGCGGCTGCGGCCGGTGTGGAGTTTGAGGCCGAGCGAGCCGATGCGCTCAACAAGGTTGAGTTCAACGAAGTGATGAATGTCTTCGGCTGACGGGTGGTTGCGCACAAGGGCCTGGCCCGCTTCAGAGGCGTGGTCGGCGGCGATTGCATCGAGAGCCGCGCGGATTTCCGCTGTCTCACTCTTGGTGAGAATTTGCGCGGCGCAGAGGGCCGATGCGTGCGCCTTGCTGGCGGCTACCTCCTGAGGCAGAAGCCGCCAGTCGAAGACGATGGAACGTTGCCACGCTTCGAAGTCGCTATCGAGCGGCTCGCGAAAGCGGCCGGACCACATCTTTACGGATTGTTGTTCGTTGGACATTGTCGAGAGCTTACCTCAGGGGCTAAAGCCCCATCCGATTCTGTTTGCCTGGTGCCGGGGATAAATCCCCGGCCTACCGCACGCTATTCTTTGTCTTTGGAGCTGTTCAATTTGGGCATTTCGCTGCCTTTGCTAAGTGTGAGCAAACCGGCCGCGGCGTACGTTAGCAGCTTACCGCGCGTGTCGGTAATGTCGAGATTCCGCATGGTGAGCTGGCCGATGCGGTCGCGCGGCGAGAAGCTGGATTCGGTCTTCTCCATGCTCAGCCGCTCGGGATGGAAAGTGAGGTTCGGCGACTCGGTGTTGAGGATGGAGTAGTCGTTGCCGCGGCGCAACTCGAGTGTGACCTCGCCGGTAATGGGTTTGGCGACCCAGCGCTGTGCGGATTCGCGGAGCATGATCGATTGCGAGTCGAACCAGCGGCCCTGATAGAGCAGGCGGCCTAGCTTGCGGCCATTGTCGCGGTACTGCTCGATGGTGTCCTCGTTGTGGATGCCGGTGATGAGGCGCTCGTAGGCGATAAAGAGCAGGGCGAGGCCGGGCGCCTCGTAGATGCCGCGGCTCTTGGCCTCGATGATTCTGTTCTCAATCTGATCGGACATGCCCAGCCCATGGCGGCCGCCGATACGATTGGCTTCGAGCAGCAGGGTGACCGGCGAGTCGAATTGCTGGCCGTTCAGGGCAACCGGGAATCCCTCTTCAAAGCGAATGGCGACCTTTTCGCGTTGGATCTCAACATCATCGCGCCAGAAGGCTGTGCCCATGATGGGGACGACGATCTTGATGGACGAAGAAAGGTGCTCCAGGTCTTTGGCCTCATGAGTTGCGCCAAGGATGTTGGAGTCGGTGGAGTAGGCCTTCTCGGCGGACATCTTATACGCAAAGCCGCTGCGCTGCATGAAGGCAGACATCTCCGAGCGGCCGCCTAATTCCTCGATGAAAGCGGCATCAAGCCAGGGCTTGTAGATCTTGAGATTGGGATTGACGAGCAGGCCGTAGCGGTAAAAGCGCTCAATGTCGTTGCCTTTGAACGTCGAGCCGTCGCCCCAGATGTGGACGTCGTCTTCCTGCATGGCAGTGACCAGCATGGTGCCGGTGACCGCGCGGCCGATGGGAGTGGTGTTGAAGTAAGGAACTCCAGCCGTCGTGATGTGGAAGGCGCCGGCCTGGAGCGCGGCGATGCCTTCGCGAACGAGTGGGCCGCGGCAGTCGATGAGTCGGGCCTTTTCTGCGCCGTACTCGAGGGCCGCGCGCGGGATGGCGTCGTAGTCGGTTTCGTCAGGCTGGCCGAGGTTGGCTGTATAGGCGTAAGGGATTGCGCCCTTCTGCTTCATCCAGTGCAGGGCGGCAGATGTGTCCAGCCCGCCGGAGAAGGCAATGCCGACTTTCTGGCCGACGGGCAGGGATTCGAGAATTACAGACATGCTTGCGAAACCTTTCGTAGGGGTCAGAGATCAGGGGTCAGAGATCAGCAACCCCCGGAGTGCCGGGTGCCCCAGGTCTCGCATTTGAGACCTGGGACCACAAATGTACGCAGCCCCGGTAGCTAGCAGCTAAAAGCTCCCACATTAGCCAGGCCGCCGAGCAGCAACAGCAGCAAGGCTTTCTGCGCGTGCAGTCGGTTTTCGGCCTGATCGAAGACGATGGACTGCGGGCTGTCGATCACCGCGTCGGTGACTTCAGCGTTGCGGCGCGCGGGCAGGCAGTGCATGAAGACGGCGTGCGACGTGGCCTTCGCCATGAGTGCCTCGTTCACCTGAAACGGCCTGAAGATCGGCGCCCGCTTGGTGGATTCATGCTCGAAGCCCATGCTCACGCACACGTCGGTGTAGACGGCATCGGCGCCTTCGACGGCGAGTTGCGGATCTTGCAAGAGGCGAACCTCGCATCCGTTGGCTTCGGCAATCTCGCGCGCCTTGGTCACGATCTCGATATCGGGCGAGTAGCCGCGCGGCGTGGCGACGGTGACATTGGCGCCCAGTTGCGCGCCGGTGAGCATGAGCGAGTGGCACACATTGTTGCCGTCGCCCACATAAGTGAAGTTGAGGCCGGCCGCGGAACCGAAGTGCTCTTCGAGAGTCATGAAATCCGCCAGCGCCTGGCAGGGATGCTCGAAGTCGGAGAGCGCGTTGATGACCGGCACGCGCGAGTTGGCGGCCATCTCGACGATGGTGTCGTGCGCGTAGGTGCGCAACACGATGACATCGACCCAGCGCTCGACGTTGCGCGCGATGTCGGCGATCGATTCGCGCTCGCCTAGAGGCGAGTTGGTCTGATCGACAAAGATGGCGTTGCCGCCCATGGTGTTGATGCCGGTTTCGAAGGCCAGGCGCGTGCGCAGGCTGGCTTTCTCAAACATCAGCACCATCTGCTTCGCATCGAGGGCGTGGCGATACTCGCGTGGATTACGCTTGACGTCGTGGCCCAGCTTGAGAATGGCGCGCACTTCGCCGCTGGAGAGATCGGCGATGGAGCACATGTCTTCGCCGGCCAGCCGCGCGGCGGCGGCAAGGATGTCGGGGTCTTTCTGCACGGGAATGGCTACCTCCGGGCGTTCAATGGTGGCTTTGCTAGCCATGGTTCGGTCCTCCTGCGCTGTTGGCAGCGGTGAGAGCGGAGGCCTGAGCGGAAGTCAGAGCGGCCGCGTGTTCAGTGAAGATTTCGTCCAGCGCCGCAATGGCGGTGTCCACATGCGCGCGCTCAAGAATGTACGGCGGCAGGAAGCGCAAGACCGTGTCGCTGGTGCAGTTGATGAGAATGTGCCGCTTGAGCATCTCGGCGACAGTGAGCTTGGCGAGTTCAGCCGAATCGAGTTCGGCGGCAATCATCAGGCCTTTGCCGCGCACATCGATAATTGCATCGTGGCGTTTGGCAAGGGCGTGCAACTGCGCCTGGAAGTAATCGCCGACTTCAGTTGCGTGGGCCAGCAGATCTTCCCGTTCGATATAGTCGATGACGGCGATGGCGACTGCGCATGCGAGCGGGCCTCCACCGAACGTGGTGCCGTGCATGCCGGGGTGGAAGGCGCGCGCGACTTCTTCCGTGCAAAGCGCCGCGCCCATGGGAATGCCGCCCGCCAGGGGTTTAGCCAGAGTAGTAATGTCGGGCTGAATGCCGTAGTGCTGATAGGCGCACCACTTGCCGGTGCGTCCCATGCCTGCCTGAATTTCATCGACGATGAGCAGCGCGCCGGTCGAACTGGCGAGCGCGCGCGCCTCGGCGAAGAACTCCTGCGTGAGCGGACGCACGCCGCCTTCGCCCTGGATGGCTTCGAGGAGAATGGCGCAGACCTCTGTCGAGAACTTTGCGCGCAGGTCGGCGACATCGTTGAAGCGGACGAACTCGACGCCGGGAACGACGGGGCCAAAGGGCTCGCGGTACTTTGCCTTGTGGGTGGTGGACATGGCGCCGTATGTACGTCCGTGAAAGCTCTGGTCGAGGGCGAGAAACTTTGTGCCGATGTCCACGCCTTCGTCGCGCTTGAGGCCTGCATGAGCGCGCGCCAGCTTCATGGCGCACTCCCATGCTTCGGTGCCGGTGTTGGCGAAGAAGGCGCGGTCGAGGCCTGTAAGCTCAGTGAGCCGCAGCGCCAGTTCCGCCTGACCTTGGTGATAGTACAAGTTGGAGGTGTGGATGAGCGCGCGGCTTTGGCGTGCGATGGCTTCTTCAATGACAGGATGGCTGTAGCCAAGGGCATTGACGCCGATGCCGCTGAGCAGGTCGAGGTACTTCGTACTGTTCTCGTCCATAATGTGAACGCCTTGACCACCCACAAAGAGGATGGGGTTGCGGTCATAGGTGGAAAGCAGAAGCCTGGCTTCCGCTGCGCGAATTTGATCGAGTTTCGTCAATTTCATTTCTCCTGCTGCTTAGAAACGTCAGATCGTGATTCGTCAACGCCAGAGCGTCGTTAGCAGCGATTCCTCAGGGGCTAAAGCCCAGGGTTTGTAGGGCCCATTTTCGGCACGACTGAAGTCGTGCCCTGACACAATACTCTGGCAAAAACCTTCAGGAGCGAGTTTTCCCGCGTCTGCAAAATCGTGCCCTGGCACAAAATCGGTTGATGAAACACTCATTAGGCCACCATCACTTCGGTGCCGTGGGCTACGCGAGAGCTGCACAGATCGGGCAAGGAACCGGCAGCCTCGGCGGGCAGAATTCTTACGCGCTTGACGCCGTTCAGCAGAGCTTCACGGCAGGCGCTCAACTTGGGCAACATGCCGCCGGAGATGACGGCGCTTTTGGCCATCTCGGCGATCTGATCGATGCTGAGCCATCGGAGTATTTCGCCATTGGCGCCTTTGACTCCGGGTACATCGGTGAGGAAGACAAGCGCGTCGGCGTGGCAGGCGATGGCGCAGGCCGCGGCCATTTCGTCGGCGTTGATGTTGTAGTACTCGCCGTCGAAACCGAGAGCCATCGAGCAGAGGACCGGCACGCCGTTCAATTGCCAGATAGCCTCGATCCATCGCGGATCGCTGGCGGCGATTTCGCCGACGTAGCCGAGGTCCGGCGCGGTGCGTTTCTTGCGCGCCCGAAAGAGCAGCCCGTCGCCTCCTGAGAGGCCCACAGCCGGCTGACCGAGTGCGCCGAGTGCGGCTACGAGGCCTTTGTTGACCTTACCCGCGAAGACCATCAACGCGATGTCGCGCGTCTCGGCGTCCGTCACGCGGAGGCCATTGATAAATTCGCTTTGTTTGCCGAGCGCCTTCAATGTGCGGGTCAACTGCACACCGCCGCCATGCACCACGGCAACCTGATGGCCGTCGCGCACCAATTCTGTGATGGCGCGCGTGCAACCTTCGAGCAGCGACGGAGTCTCGAGGCCCGCTCCTCCCAATTTGACGACGTACTTCATTCCTGGCCCTCCGCGGCAAAAATCATTCAAGGCCCTCGGCCTCAGGCCAACCCATCATTACGTTGAGGTTTTGCACGGCCTGCGAGGACGCGCCCTTCAACAAGTTATCCAGGCAACTGACAACAATTGCGCGGCGGCCGTCGGCGGCAAGCTGGAAGCCGATATCTGCGTAGTTGGTGCGCACCGAGTATTGAATCTGCGGCAGCGTTTTGTCGTAGAGCCGGACCATGGGACTGCCGACGAAAAACTCGCGATAGACCTGCGCGACAGATGCCGCCGTCTGCGTCTCGCTGAAGCGGATGTAGATGGTGGAGAGAATCCCGCGCGGAATCGGCAGCAGATGGGGCGTGAAGACAATCTGGCTTGCGTCGATGCCGATCTGCTCAAGTAATTCGCCTGTATGGCGGTGCGTGAAGGCTCCGTACGCCGACAGATTATCCGCCGCATACATGAAGTGCGTCTTGGGCGTGGGCGCCTTGCCTGCGCCGCTCAGTCCGCTCTTTGCGTCGGCAACGATGCCGTGTTCGAGATCGACAAGCCCGGCGGCCACCAACGGCCTTAAGGCCAGAATGATCGATGTCGCATAGCAGCCGGGGTTGGCAATGAGACGCGCGCCTGCGATCTGCGCGCGATGCAACTCGGGCATGCCATAGACGGCCTTCGCTTGGGTTGAAACGGCTTGCTCCGTGCCGTCGTCCTCGAAGGCATAGACGGCGCGGTTTGCTGCTTCAGTCAGCCGCCACGCGCCGCTCAGGTCGATGACGCGCAGGCCGCGCGCAAGGGCCTCGGGAACCCACTCCCTTGACTGCTCATGCGGAGTGGCGAGGAACAAAACCTCAACGCCGCGGCTAGCGAGGAGTTCCCACGAAAAAGGTTCCAGTTTAAGCGCGGCGAACGAGTGGGCTCCCGCCAATTCTGGGTGAATTTCAGCTAGCGGAACACCACCGCGCGCCGCGTCTTTGGGGTCTACGCGCCCGGCAAAAACCGGGGGTTTGCCCTTGAGGCGCGGGTGGCGCAGAAGCAGCCTGGCCAATTCAGCGCCCGCGTATCCTGTGACTCCCACAACTGCCGTTTGCACTGTTTCGGTCATGACTCCAGCATCTTTCTTAGACGAGCTTCTACTTCACTTGCCTGGCGAAGGCCGGGACAGATTACCAGCACCGTGTCATCGCCCGCAACGGTTCCCACTACATCTGTCCATTCCTCATAGTCCAGGGCCGCGGCAAAAGGCTGTGCGCCACCCATCACCGTGCCCACCACCACTTGATTCATGGCCTGGCGCACACGCAGGCCAAAGCTTTCTATCATCTCGGCTACCGAGGGCGGGCTGTCGTCTTCCGCTGTGGCGACGGCTCCATTGCCGTTGGGTAGCGAGTAGCCACCAGGGCCTTTGGAGAGCCGCATTTCGTGAAGATCGCGTGAAAGTGTGGCCTGCGTCACCTCGAAGCCGCGGCGTCGCAGCTTGCGGCGCAGCTCGTCCTGGTTGGTTACCAGGGAACTGGCCACCAGATCCCGTATCGCATTGTGCCGTTGAAACTTCATCGCCACTTCCTGAAAAATTGAAAGCGCGGCCCGCAGTGATGCGGCCGCGCATGAATAAATATACAACAGAAGTGCATAAGTATGCAAGACGGCTGTACGGCTTGGCGCCAGAGATGAGTCGCAACCTATTCGCGGGGCTTTACGGCCCGAAAGCGACCGGCGAAGAAATTCTGTAACGCGGGAAGGGAACGGGAGGGATAGTGGCAGCTAATGAAGAAGCGCCTTCTTACGGCGCTTTTCCTCGTACATCGCCTTGTCCGCACTGGCCATCAGGTCCTTAAGAGATTCGTTTTCGTGCTCTACCGAAGTGACACAGCCTATGCTGAAGCTAAGGGGGAATCTTTGATCCGCATCGCGGTTTCGCAACGCGCAGGCTGCCTGCAAACGTTCTACTGCGATCGAGATCGCTGTGCGGCTGAATTGGCCGACCACTCCGAATTCGTCCCCGCCGATTCGTCCCAGCACATCGATTTCGCGGAAGGTCGCCTTGAGGATTTCTCCCGTTTCAGCCAGGAATGCCGAGCCGGCGTCGTGGCCGAGGGAATCGTTGACCTGCTTCAGGTTGTCCAGATCGATGAACAAAACAGAGAACGGCAGTTGATTGCGATGCGCCTGCCGCAGCGACTGCTCGGCGAGCAGGTTGAATCCCCTGAGATTGTAAAGGCCGGTCAATGCGTCACGGATAGAAAGGTTTTGAATCTCCATTTCCATGCTGTTGATGCGCCAGGCAAGAAACAACAACAGACCCAGGGACACGATCGTTGCGACCGAGGCGAATATGGCGTTGGCGTAGGATTCAGGAATCTTCAGATCCACGACAAGATGGGCTCTGGCGATCAGGCGCAGAAACGACAGTACCAGTAGGATCGGGGCGAGGGTCCTCGCAATCCTGCTGCCCATGCCGTGCCCGAGGAAGATGGAAAAGATTCCATTCTCGGCCCGGCGAATCAGGGCCACCAGTGTAAGCAGCAGCAGGCAAATCAGGGTCTGCGGGGAGGTAAGGACAACCGTGGATAGGCCGAAGATGTGCATGGCGCCGAAGACGTACCCCGACACCAGAATCAGCGTCAGCAGAGAAAGGGGAATGAAGAGCAGATCGGCAATGCGAACCGCGAGCGGCTTCCTTGACCGGATAAGGATCATCGCTATTCCCAGGAGCGCAAACCCGGCGGCAGTCTGAGGAGCCATTCTTCGCGGCAGCATGGGCTGCGATCCGTGCGCGAGAAAAGGAGCCAAATAGCCGCTAAGCGAGAACTGAAGTCCGTATCCGATGAGTTCGAAAGCGCCTAGCAGCGCCACCGCGAAAGCGAGGACCAGGCTGAACTGGTGCATCCGCCTGGAACGTCCTGGTTCAGAGAACAGAAGGCAGAGCGCGCTCAGGAGCGCGGCGAGCGCGGAATCGGCTTTCATGAGTTGCCAGCCGTTCGGAAATACCCGGCCCAGCACCGGGAGCAGCCAGGCAGTCAGGGTGACGGCAGCAATCAGCGCCACTACGGCCAGAGACACGCGCTTAACCCATGCCAGCTTATTCAGGAGGGCGGGGTCGGGTTCGATGGTGGACAAAGCCGGTGTGAGTTTGGGCATCGTTGACTGGCTGGAAACTGAAACCTGCGGTGCGGAAGGGCCCTTTTCGGTTCCGGTTACAGTTTACTGCGTAACGGTGCCTTTCCTTACTGTGTACCGATGCCTTTCCGGAGACCCGACCCATACTTGCCTGCCATGAGCAACGATCAACCATCACCGAGAATCGGCTGGCTCTCGATGACAGCGTGGCGCTTCTTGAGTTTTAGAAACGGCGTCTCGAAGTAGCGATAGGAGAGCGATGCCATCAGAATGGTCAGACCGAGTGTCGAGGCGGCCTTCAGCCAGGAGAGGGGGTTTGCGAAAGAGGCAGCGTGTCCGATCGGCAGGCGCGTTATGATGTCGAGCGCGAGTTCATGGTAGACATAAAGGCCAAATGAAATGCGACCCAGATAAACGACAGGGCCTGGGAGCATCCTGGGATTGATACCCAGAAATGCAACCATCATTGAGACGCAGCCCAGGGCTGCCAACGCGTACCCCCCGATCAGCGCCCAACTGCCGGGATTTTCCGAGGGGCTGAGAAAGCGGGAGTGCAGACCGTAACAGGCGAAGAACCAGCATATGACACATGCGGCGACGAGCATCAGCCGCTGCCAAAGCACGATTCCAGGCAGCCGGCCGCGGAGTACGAGGCACAGCAGGATACCCGCGGCGAAACATTCGAACTGGATAAGCGAGTTGAACCAGATGCTGCGGTCGGGTGCCTGGGCCTTTCCGAGGACATAGAGGCAACCGTTGGCTATTAGCAAAACCACAGCACAGAACCCATAAAGCAACCGGCGGCTGAAGTATTTCGCGATCCATGGGGCGAACAGGTAGAACTGTTCTTCAACGGAGATGCTCCAGAGCAGACTCATAGGGGTTGCCGCGCCGGCATGAGAGACCACGTACCAGGAGCCCATGAAGATGGCGAACCAGCCCATCTCCACGACTGCACTGCGATCGCTGCCGGGCAAAAAGGCGTACACCAGCCCTATGACAAGGCCGAGGTAATAGAGAGGCCAAATGCGCAGGATGCGGCGGATGTAAAACTGCTTCACACGGACAGTTCCCGTAGCGTCCCGCTCGCGCAGCAGCAACTCGCAGATGAGGAACGCGCTGAGCGTGAAAAAGAGGCTCAAGCCGAATCGGCAGGCATCGGCAAGGGCATAGACAACCGGAACGTAGCTTTTGAAAGCGGAGCTGAAGCGCGGATCTCCGGTTGTGCGGATGGCGTGGAAAAGAAACACGAGCATGAATGCGAGAAACCGAACAACGTCTAGTTCCGGCCGATAATACCGGCTTGCGGCCGGCTCTGGGGCTTCCAGCGAATTGGATGACATCTCTTCTTTCAGGTAGCGGTTGAATGGGATCGAAGCGGACCGTTAGATCGTATCATGTGTGCATTGTGCGATGGATTGGGATGTGGTGCTGGGTGGAGCCAGGAACGATTGCGGTTTCAGCGGGCGCGGACTTGGCTCGGCTGCGGGCGGGGTGATCGCAAATTGATCTCTTCGCCGAAGTGCCTCTGCGCTGATACACTCCCGGAATGGCCGCGGCAGAGAATGGCTCGCGTTCCTATTTCAACCCAATGACACCCATCGCTCCGATTTCCACGCTCAACGACCTTTTTTTCCGCGTAGCCGCGGCAGCCAACCCGCGCGCCGTGCTATGGCAAGATGAGTTTGGCCAATGGCAACCGATCTCCTCTGACCAGATATACCAGCGGGTCAGGGTTCTGTCCCAAGCACTTCTCGGCTGGGGTGCGAAAAAGGGCGATCGCATCGCCCTGATCGGCGAGAACCGCTGGGAATGGGCGGTCACGGACTTCGCCACGCTGGCCATCGGCGGTGTCGGCGTGCCCATCTATCCGACGCTTATGGGTGAGCATATAGCGGAGCTGGTGCGGGATGCAGGCTGCCGGATTGCCGTGGTCTCAACCCGCCAGCAGTTCGACAAGCTGAACGCCGTCCGCGGGCAGACCTACTTGGAACGGATTCTGATCATGGATTCCGCCGCGCCGCCGGAGGGAGCCATCGCTCTCAAGGAGATCCTGGCTGGTGCCGATGAGCGCGGCAGCGAGCACGACCCGGTCTTCGACGCGCTGGTCCGCACAGTCGAACCCAAGGATCTGGCGACGCTGATCTACACCTCCGGGACCACGGGGGAACCCAAGGGCGTGGTGCTGACTCACGGCCAGATCGCCGCGAATCAGAACATTTGTGCGTTAGACTTCAACTTCACTTCCGCAGACTCCTGCATCTCATTTTTGCCTCTTTCGCACATCACGGCCCGGGCTCTGGACTACGTGATGTATCTTTACGGGGCGCAAGTGGCCTATTGCTCGAAGTTCGATAAGCTGCCGGAGGCCATGCGCGAGATCAGGCCCACGGTGCTCGTGGGAGTGCCGCGCGTTTACGAAAAAATTCGCCAGGAGGTGGAGCGGCGGGCTTCGCTATCGCCGGTGAAGAAGCGCATCCTGGCCTGGGCCATTGGCATGGGCGCCAAGCATCGCGATACGGTCTACGATGGCCGCCGGCCCTCGTCGCTGGCGTGGAAGCTGGCCGACAAGCTGGCCTATTCCAAGGTGAAGGAGGCGTTCGGCGGCCGGGTAAGGATCTTTGTTTCAGGCGGAGCGCCTCTGGGGATCGACACGGCGAAGTGGTTCGCCTCAGTGGGGATCGCGCTCTGGGAGGGATATGGATTGACTGAGACCTCGCCAGTGATCGCGCTCAATACGCCCCGGCAGCATAAGATGGGCGCTACTGGCATGCCCTTGCCCAACGTGGAGTTGAAGTTTGCCGGGGACGGAGAGTTGCTGGTTCGCGGGCCGTCGGTGTTTGACGGTTACTGGCAAAAGCCCGAAGCGAATGCCGAGTGCTTCGACGCGGATGGATGGTTCCGCACCGGCGACATCGGCCATCTGGACACGGATGGATTTCTTTTCATCACCGACCGCAAGAAAGAACTGCTGAAGACCTCGGGCGGCAAAATGGTGGCGCCCCAGCCCATTGAAAACAAGCTCAAAAACAATGCGCTGATTGCGCAGGCCGCGCTGGTGGGCGACAAGCATAAGTTCATCTCCGCGCTGCTCTCGCCCAACTTTGTGGCGCTCGAAGACTGGGCCCGCCGGCACGGCGTTGAGGCTAAAACGCGCGCCGACCTGGTGGCCGACGGCCGAGTGGTTGCCCTTTACGCCGAGATTGTCCGCGAGGTGAACGGCAGTTTGGCCAACTTTGAGACCCTGAAGCGCTTCCGCGTGGTCGCCGAGGAGTGGGCGCAGGACTCCGGGGAACTTACGCCCTCGATGAAGCTCAAGCGCCGGGTGATTACGACCCGATACGCGGCGGTGATTGACGCCCTTTATGCGGACGAAGCAACTTCGCGAGGCGAATAGGGAAGCTCAGCCCGCGGCCCAGCTCTTTGCCAAACAGAGCGCGCTTGCTCCATAAGAGGCCTATACCGCGGAAAAACGGCGCGCCCCAGGCGCCCACCGCCAGCAGAGCGCCGAACAAGATAACCGCGTCGATGCTGAGACGCCCGGATCGCGACCAATACGCATCCGGTTCCAGATCCAGCCAGATCGCAAACTCATCCAGCGTCAACGCCGCCCCCACTCCGTAGCTCACCGACATCAGCCGGCTCATAAAGATCGAAAGCGGAGTGTGCGACCTTCCCAGGTCCAGCAGCCAGCCATAGCCCACCAGCAGCAGGATCAGAATCCCCCATACGAGGTGGTGAATGTGCGTTCCATGAATCATCACCCACTGAAACCGCCCCTCATGGTTCACGATCCGGTGAACAAGGATCCGGACGCCCACGAAGGTAAACAGGAAAGAGATCGAGGCGATGAACATGCGCCGCCTTGGCCGGTCCGGGATGGTGGCGCGGATCAGGTACCCCAGCCGGGTCAACTGCAGCAGGACGAGCAGCACGACCACGACCAGGCTGGCAAACACCAGCAACAGCAGCGCTCCCGTTCCGGGCATATGGGGCATACCTTATTGAATCATTCCCGGGGGCTATTCCCAAGAAGGAAAAGTCGGGAAACCGAATCATTTGATGGCGGTGAGCGCGGTCACGATTTGGCTTTACAGGGCGGAGTACACTGGATAAGGCGTCGAGACCGGCGATCCGTCTCGTTCCAGACACACAGTTCAAGGACATGATTCCAGCTCGGCCAGCGCTCCCAGAACTTGGAACGGCCGCGCACATTTCGATCAGGAGATTCTTATCATGCGAGTTGCTTTGTTGACCGGTGGCGGCGACTGCCCCGGATTGAATGCGGTCATCTACGCGGCCGTCAAAAAGGGCATCAACCACTATGGCGATGAGTTCATCGGGTTTCTCAATGGCTGGCGCGGCGTGCTCGACAACAACTTCATTCCCCTCACGTTGGAGGCTGTCGACGGCATCCAGTTGAAGGGCGGCACCATCCTGCACTCTTCGCGCACCAACGTGAAGAAGATTCCCGGCGGCATCGAGAAGGTTCAAGAGGTTCTCAAGGCCAACAAGATCGACGCTCTGATTGCGCTGGGCGGCGACGACACCCAGTCCGTAACTCTGTATCTGAGCGAGAACGGCGTGCCCAGCGTGGGCGTTCCCAAGACCATCGACAACGACATCAACGGCACCGACCAGACCTTCGGTTTCGACACCGCCGTGATGATTGCGACCGAGGCCGTGGACCGCATCCACACCACCGCCGACTCGCACAACCGCGTGGTCGTGGTCGAAGTAATGGGCCGCGATGCCGGCTGGATCGCCTATGCCTCCGGCGTGGCCGGCGGGGCGCATGTGGTTCTGGTTCCCGAGAAGGACATCGACATCGATCACGTGTGCGCGCTGCTCAAGTACAACTACGATCACGGCAAGCACTACGGCGTGGTTGTGGTGGCCGAGGGCTGCCATCTGCCTGAGGTTGGGCAGGTGATCGACGAATCGGCAAAGCTGGACTCCTTTGGCCACGCGCGCTTGTCGGGCATCGGCGAGGCGCTGGCGGAGTTGATCGAGAGCAAGACCGGCTTTGAGACGCGCTCAGTGAACCTGGGCCACACCCAGCGGGGCGGGGTTCCCACGGCCTATGATCGCCTGCTCGGCCAGCGCTATGGGCTTCATGCCATCGACATGGTGCATGACAAGAAGTGGGGCCGGATCGCGGTTCTGAAGGGTCTCGACATCACCGACATCACCATCAAGGAAGCCATCGCCACCAACCGCCGCCTCGATCAGCGTTTCTTCGACGTGATTGCGGATTTGGAAGCGAAGGTCTAGTTTTCAGGCACTTCAAGGCAGACAAAAAGCCATCCTCATCGAGAGGGTGGCTTTTTGTTTGGCGCTCGGCGCTTCGGGATATGAAGAAAGTCGGTTAGAGTTGGGCCATGCATTACCGCCCTTACACTCCGGAAGACTTCACCGCGTTGTATGCGATCGAAGAGATCTGCTTCGAACCGCCGTTTCGGTTTGGCCGCAGGTATATGCGGAAGCTTGTCGATAGCCACCATGCCGCTACATGGATCGCAGAGGAAGACGGCCAAATGGCGGGGTTCGCCATCGCCGAGTGGATGCAGGAGATCGGCGGAGTGATCGCATACATCCAAACCATTGAAGTTGCCCCGGATCGGCGGAAACTGGGGGTTGGCGGCGAGTTGCTGCGCCGCGTCGAGGGCTCGGCGCGCTCTGTGGGCGCTCTGTGGATCTGGCTTCATGTGGACGCTGAGAACGCCGCGGCCATCCGGCTCTACGAAGCGAATGGCTATGAAAATGAGGGCAGGGAAGAGAACTACTACTCGCTTGGCAGGGCTGCACTGATCTACGGAAAGCAGCTGGAGGATGGGCTGGCGAAGTAGAGCTGTGAAATGCTCTACCCCTCCAGCTTCTTCGTGACAAGGTCATTGAGCAGCGCCGGGTTGGCCTGGCCTTTCGAGGCCCTCATGACCTGGCCGACGAAGAATCCGGCGACGGTCTTCTTGCCGGCGCGATACATCTCAACCTGTTTGGGGTTGGCGGCGATAACCTCGTCGATCATGGCTTCGAGGGCTGACGCATCGGTGATCTGCTCGGGCTTCTCGCGCTCATAGACGGCGGGGAAGTCCTCGTTCTTCTCAAAGCACACATCGAAGATCTGCTTGAGCTGCTTGGAGCTGATCTTGCCCTCGTCGAGGAGATCGGCGGCCAGCACGATTCCGGCCATGGAAACGGGCGACTGCTCCTGTTCGAGGCCCAAGGATTTCAGCCGTCCGCCCACCTCGTTGAGAAGCACATTGGCTACGCGGCGTGGGTTCCGAGCGGTCTTCGCGGCGGCCTCGAAGCGGTCGGCGAATTCGCGCTCGGCGGTCAGCGTGAAGGCGTCCTTTGGGGTGATTTCGTACTCCGCGACCATGCGGGCGCGGCGGGCTTCGGGCAGCTCAGGCAGCTCCGCTCTCTTGCGTTCGATATACTCGCGGGTCAGCACCAGCGGTGGCAGGTCCGGCTCGGGGAAGTAGCGATAGTCGTGGGCCTGCTCCTTCGAGCGCATGGAAAAGGTGCGTCCCTCGGCGGCGTTCCACAGGCGGCTCTCCTGCGTGATGTGGCCGCCAGACTCGATCACTTCGATCTGGCGCTCGATCTCGTATTCAAGAGCCAGGCGGACAAAGCGGAAGCTGTTCACATTCTTGACTTCGACCTTGGTGCCAAAGCGCTCCGCGCCTCTGAGACGGACACTTACGTTGGCATCGCAGCGGAGCGAACCTTCTTCCATGTTGCAGTCGGAGACGCCGGTGTAGAGGAGAATCTCTTTCAGCCGAGTCAGGTACTCGAATGCCTCGTCGGGTGTGCGCAGGTTCGGCTCGCTGACGATCTCAGCCAGTGGCGTGCCGCAGCGGTTCAGGTCGAGGTAGGTGCGCGTGGCTGAGTCGGCAAAGCCATCGTGGATGCTCTTTCCGGCGTCTTCTTCCATGTGCAGGCGGGTGATGCCGATGCGCTTCATGCTGCCGTCCGAACACCCCAACGACGAAGACCTGTCGTTGGGGACCCCGTTGGCCGTGGGCACGTCGATCCAGCCATGCTCGGCGATGGGCTTGTCGAACTGCGAGATCTGGTAGCCCTTGGGCAGGTCGGGATAGAAGTAGTTTTTGCGGGCAAAGATGGAGCGCTCGCGCACCTGGCAGTTGATGGCCAGCGATGCCAGTGTGGCAAACTCGACCGCCTTGACATTGAGCACAGGCAGGGCCCCAGGCAGGCCCAGGCAAACCGGGCAGATGTTGGTGTTCGGGTCCGAGCCAAAGCGATTGGCGCAACCGCAAAAGGCTTTGGTCGCGGTGAGCAGTTGCACGTGAACCTCGAGTCCGATGACGGGCTCGTACTTGGCCAAGACTGCGGGAGAGAGGGTGGCGGCGGGCATCTTAATTTTGATTTTAACGCGAAGGGAGGCAGAGCCGTCGCTATGCTCAGTTCCTGCGCCGGGGCGCAGGGAGGTGTTAATCAAACAAGTAATTGTCGGTTAGCCGGTCGACTGCCAGGAACCACCCCTTGGACCTCTCTGGTCGCAGTGGCCAATGATTCACCTAGTGATTTCACAAAGACAACGGGAGAAGGAATACAGGGAAAACAATTAGAGGCATGAGGTGGACTACTTTTCGCCAGCTGGGGATGCAGGAACGTATACAACGGGAAAAGGTTTAGAGTCGGCTTTCCGTGAATTGTATGTGCCTTTCCACACATTACAACCGTTCTCTTCGTGCGTACTCAGCCATTCCAACCAATGAGCCGTGAGCTCTGCATGTTCATTGGCGGGAAGTTCGCGACATGCCAAGGAACCCGATGGGATACATTCAACAGCAACTTTGAATTTGACCTCCAGCCATTGGCCAGGCAACAGTTCCGCATGCTGCTCGCGATGACTCGGGGCTGCGACGAGCATCGCCTCCCCTTTCAACTGGCTGCTGTTTCGCCACTCTGCCTGAGTTGCGATTGACAGATTGATGCTGGCAGCATCCCAGCTCAAGTTTCCCGTCTTAGGATCAACATCGGGCTTGACGAGCGGCGAATCCCAGGGCACATGTACGCCGCTCGCGCCAACGTTTTTCAGGCGTACGGTGACAAGCAACGCTGTTCCGGGATGCACCACCTTAGGGTCAACATCGACAATCTCAAGTTGCAATTTCTCCGGAGCCTTCGGCACTACTATGCCATCCCGAAACCCCACGACGCAGTCGCCTTTCTCTGCGCTGTCAGAATTGTTGGTTGGAGGGATGTGTCGTGGCTCTTGCGGTGATTCCGCTTGCTTCGTCTCATCAGAGGCACCTTGCGTAAGGTCCTTGGTCGCCACTAACTGAGCTGCCGCGCAGCGCCAAGCAAAGAGCACCAGCGTCAAACAAACGAACGAGCTAGCTCCCCAACGGCATCTATTCAAGGGGCTTCTCCAGTACGAATGTCATTCTACTCTTGAACTGACCACGAGCTTCATCCGAAATCCGCAGCGCGCCAGCTCATTAACCGACTTGGCCTGGGAGCAGCACGCCGCTAGGGCCAGCGGCGAGTCGCAGACTTCCGGTTCGCGGCCTACTCCGCCGGATCGTCCGCCGTAAAGGGCAAGCAGCAAGGCTACTCCGTGGCTGGCGGCTTGGCTTCCTCGCCAGGATCGTCCGGTGCGGGGTTGAGGAGGCTCACGCTGCGAATGCCGCTGCTCTTTGTCAGTAAAATGCCTGGGCCCGGAATCGGAACCGTCTGTCCGTTTGCATCGACCCAGGATGCCTGAGTCAGGTAGAGAGAGCCATCCTCCGACTCGTCCGAATAGTAAAGCAGGATTCCCAGAACGTTTCTGCCATCGGCCAATTCCACCTGAACGGGTTGGTTTTCGATTGCCTCGCGTTCAAGGATGTCGTTCCAGATGGAATTGCGGGTGGTGCGCTCCGTCAATCCAACCGCACGGAACAGGCGATTGCCATCAAAGCGGATATATGCGACAGCGAGCAGGGCAAAGACTGCGGTGACGGCGGCAAGCCAAGCCAATTGCACCGGTTCCCAGAACACAGTGTCGTTGCCCTTGCCTACGGGGTCGCTTTGTAGATGAAATGGAAGTCTGCCGCTGTTCAGAGGGATAAAGCAAACATAGATGACAAAACTAAAGACCAATGCCTCGATCACACGCTCGAAATCCGACTGCGAACGGCGGGTAGCTAAGGCTTGAACAAAATATGCTGCCGAGAACCCAGGCAGTAAAATGAAAAAGATCTGCAGCGCGAACAGCGTACCCGGCATCGGAAACGTCTCCCAGAACTGCCGTTACTGTTTCGCCGAGTTGGACTGCGGAGGCGGAGGGGGAACCTTCACCGGGGGCGGAAGCTTTACAGGCGGCTTCCCCGCGGATTGCCTGGAACTACCGATCGTGCCTACATAACCCATGGAAGCCTCCTCAATCCATTATCGCCCGATTCCGTGCTCCCGTCCAACACACATCTCACTCCGTCGGGTCGTCGGCGGTGAAGGGTGAGCAGCAGGGCTTTTCGGTGGCGTGGAAGTTCATCAACTCCAGGCGAATGCCGTCGGGGTCGTAGAGGTTGAACTGGCCTTTTCCGTCTTTGCCAATCTGGGTGTGTGCATCGTGAACGCCGCCTAGGCGGTTGCCCTGTTCCAGGATTCTGTAGGCGACGTCAACGGAGTCCTCTCCGATGGAAAGGTGGTCGAGCACGCCGAGTTCGTGCTGTGAGATGGTGGCGGGAATGCCTGAGCCATCGGGGTGCGAACCCTTGCCAGCACTCAGCATGTACTCCATCCAGTCGTGGCTGTCCGGGGCCTGCTGGCTTACCCAGTCGAGTCTGCCCTCGACCATGCCGCCGAACCAATAGGGGCGGAAGCCGAGCAGGTCGCGGTAGAACGTGTCTTCGAGGACGCGGCTGTGGACCAGAAAACCGACGTGGATGATGTGGCGGCCGATGACCTCGGGAGCGGTGACGGGCTTGAGTGGATCGGGCGGCTGTACGAACTCCACCTTGTTGCCTTCGGGGTCTTTGACGGTAAACCAGAGGCTGCCGTCGGCGCCCTTTTCCACCTGGCCCGGCACCTTCCATGATTTGTGGCTGAGAAAGCGGCGCAGGGTTTCGGCATCGTCGGTGTTCCACGCGGTGTGGTCCAGCCGGTTAATGCCAGCATCCTCGGGAAGCGGCAGCACCTCAATAAACTGGGTCGGGCTGAGGGCATAGCGGACGCCCTTGGGATTCTCGGGGTCAGGCAGTTTGGCCGCGCCAACGATCTCGCGATAGAAGTGGTCGGTGGCCGCGGGATTCGAGGTGTAGACAGCGATGTGCGAGATGCCGGTGATTCTGGGGCGCATGAGGGGCTTGTCGGGCATTTGAGCGGCGGCATTGAACGATAAGACAACAAGAAAAGCGGCAATCACAAACCTTTTCTGCACCTTGCACCTCAATTTGCTTCGTTGGACCACGATAAATCGGATTCTGGACGGGAGCAAGCCGGGAGGGTTCCATAGCCAGTGTATTGACATTGTCAAGACCATCGATCATTATGATTGTGGAACCACGGAGAACCTAATGGTTACTCAACCCATCTTGACGGAACGGCGCACGGAAAAACTGGACGTGCGGGTTTCGCCCTCGGCAAAGGCAAAACTGCAGGCCGCTGCGTCGGCGGTCCATCGTTCGATGAGCGATTTTGTCATGGAGAGCGCTCTTTCCCGCGCGGAGGAGACACTGGCGGATCGCCGGGTCTTCGCCCTGGATGCGGAAAAGTGGGCAGCGTTCCAGGCCGCCCTCGATGCGCCCGCCCGCCCCCTGCCTCGTCTGCAAGCGCTGCTCGTTGAACCGGGCTTCTTCGACTCCGGCTCGGCAAAATGACCGAGACGAGCCTGCCGGAAACTCGATCGATCGAGAAACTCCGGCGCGATCATCTGATCGACGTCTTCGACTGTGGACAAGAAGCGTTGAACGGTTGGCTGCGCAAGCACGCGCTTCAGAGTCAGGGCGCCGGCGCCGCTCAGACCTACGTTGGTTTGGTTCGGGATGTTGTGATTGGGTATTACAGTCTGGCAGTCGGTCAGACCGAGTATTCCGACGCGCCGGAACGATTGCAGAAGGGGCTTGCGCGGCACCCGGTGCCAATTATGCTCCTGGCCCGTCTGGCCGTTCACAAAGACTGGCAAAGGAAAGGCATCGGACGGTCGCTCTTGCGGGATGCCGTGTTGCGAACCTTGCAAGCTGCCGATATCGCGGGAATCCGGGCGCTTGCCGTCCATGCAAAAGACGAGCAAGCGCGGCGCTACTACGAGCAATTCGATTTTGTCGCCTCACCGGCGGACCCTCTCCATCTGTTCGTGCTGCTGAAGGATATTCGCAGGCGTATCAGCGAATGAGGCCGCCAAGGCGGATCAGATTGCGCCTCACCGCGGCGATGCGCAGCCTCTCGATGTCCTGTTGCAAACCAGTCTCCCGTGACCGGGTGATCGCTGCACCCCTCGCTGCTAAACTTGACGTACATGATTCTCCCGTTCGTCCGCGAGGTCTTTGCGGAGCTGGAGCACTCTTCCGGGTTTGAGCGCGTACGAAGGCATCTGAGCCTTAGTGCGGGCAGGAGGCGTGTCTCCGGGCTGACTGCGACGGCCCGGTCGCTCTATTTGCCGCTGATGGCGCGTGCAGCACGGCAACCGGTGATTGTGGTGGTGGCCGACAACAAGGCTGCCGAGGCGCTGGAGCCGATGCTGCGTGCCGGCTGCGAGCTGACCGGTGCGGTGGACCCCGCCGCGGTGGTCCGGCTTCCGGCCCACGATGTGCTTCCCTTTGAAAATCTGTCTCCTCATCCCGACGTGCAGGAGCAACGCGCGGCGGCTTTGTGGAAGCTTGCCACCGGGGCCGTGTCGATCTTGATTGCGCCGGTGGAGGCGGCGGCGTTGCGGCTCTTCGACCGCGACTACTACGCCGGTCTTGCGGTCACGCTCAAGCGTGGCGAAGAGGTGGACGTGGAGGTGCTCACCGAGCACCTCGCCTCGGTGGGCTATACGCAGATGGATCTGGTGGAGATGCCGGGGCAGTTCACGCGGCGCGGCGGAATTCTGGATGTGTATTCGCCGGAGTCGGACCGGCCGGTTCGCATCGAGTTCTTTGGCGACGAGATTGAGACCATCCGAAAATTCGATCCGGAGACGCAGCGGTCGCAGAGCGGGTTGGACGAAACGCAACTGTTGCCTCTGACCGAGACGCCGGTGACGGAACGGCTGCTGGCCGCGGTGCATGGCCGGCTGAACCGGGCTCGGGTGGAACTCCCAGGCGCGGATGAGGACGCGGGGATGGCCGCTGACCTGGCGGCTGCCGGGGGTGTGAGCGTCTTTCCGGGGTGGGAGTTCTTTTCCGCTGTGGCCGGGGCGGATAAGTCTCTGCTAACTCTCTTGCCGAAGTGCGCGCTGTTTGTCGAAGAGCCAGCTATGGTGCGCAACCAGATTGATCGCTGGTGGAACAAGGTGGAACAGCGGCACGAGCGGTCGGGAATTGGCTCGCTGATTGGGCCCGAGGACATCTATCTGCGGCCTGAGTTATTGCAGGCGATGCTCGACGGGCACATGGGGCTGGACCTGGATCAGTTGGGCGCGGTGGACGTGCTGGACGAGGACACCACTCTGGGTGAGATTGAACTGAACACGAGGCCAACACTCCGGTTTCATGGGTCGATTCCGGCGCTCACTGAGCAACTGCGCAACCTGATGGCGGCGGAGACGCGGATCGTGCTGGCAGCCCCGCATCAGGGCGACGTGGAGCGGCTCGCCACCATGCTGCGCGAGTATCAGATTCCCTATCGGCTGGGCAGCCGCAATCCACATCCTGGCGAGACGGTGCTGGACGAAGGGAGTTACCTGGCCGGCGATTTGCGCGTTCCGGTCATCGTGCGCACTCAGATTTCGGCGGGCGTGAGCTTTCTGGATGCGAATCTGGTTGTCTTCGGTGCCAATGACTTATCCGATGATGCGGATGTGGCGGCGCGACCGGAGCCAAAGCGATCGAAGACGGCTGCGTTTGTCTCCGACTTTCGCGACCTCGGCGTAGGTGATTACGTGGTCCATGTGGAGCACGGGATCGCGCAATATCAAGGCCTGAAGGAGATAGTGCAGGACGGGCTCTCGGTCGAGTTCATGATCCTTGAGTTTGCCGAGCAGGCGAAGTTATATGTTCCGCTCACACGGCTGGACCTGATTCAGAAGTACCGCTCGACGGACACGGGACCGGCTCCAGTGCTGAACCGGCTGGGCTCGCAGCAGTGGACCAAGACCAAGGCGCGGGTGCGCAAGGCCATGCAGGATATGGCCGGTGAGTTATTGAAGTTATATGCGGAGCGAACCACGGCGCAGGGAACGGCCTTCTCAAAGGATAACGAGTTTCAGCGGGAGTTTGAGGAGTCGTTCGATTATAACGAGACAGACGACCAGTTATCCGCGATCCGTGCTATCAAGTACGACATGGAATCGACGACGCCGATGGACAGGCTACTGTGCGGCGACGTAGGCTACGGAAAAACCGAAGTCGCGATGCGCGCGGCGTTCAAGGCTGTGCAGGATGGCAAGCAGGTAGCTGTGCTGACGCCGACGACGATTCTGAGCTTTCAGCATTTCGAGACATTCAAGAAGAGGTTTGCGCAGTTCCCCATCAACGTGGAGATGATCTCACGGTTCCGCACAGCCAAGGAACAGAAAGACATCGTCGAGCGCGTTGGGATGGGCAAGGTGGACATCCTGATCGGGACGCACCGGTTGCTGTCGAAGGACATCAAATTCCAGGATCTCGGCCTGCTGGTGGTCGATGAGGAACAGCGATTCGGGGTGCGTCACAAAGAGCGGCTAAAGCAGATGCGGAAGGAGATCGATGTGCTGGCAATGAGCGCAACGCCCATTCCGCGCACGCTGCATATGTCGCTGGTTGGCTTGCGGGACATGAGCGTGATCGAGACGCCGCCCAAGGACCGCATGGCGATTCAGACTGTGGTGGCCAAGTTCGACGAGAAGATTGTTCGTTCGGCCGTGGAGATGGAACTGGAACGCGGAGGGCAGGTCTATTTTGTACACAATCGCGTCGAGTCCATTTACGACATTGCGTCGCGGATTCGCGAGCTGGTGCCCGCAGCGCGAGTTGGGGTGGGCCACGGGCAGATGGGCGAGACGGAGCTCGAAAGAGTAATGCTTGCCTTTATGCGGCACGAATTCGACGTGCTGGTGGCGACGACGATCATTGAAAATGGATTGGATATTCCACTTGCGAATACCATGCTTATCAATCGCGCTGACCGGCATGGGCTGAGCGAGTTATACCAGTTACGCGGTCGGGTCGGAAGGTCGAACCGGCGGGCCTATGCGTATTTGCTCATTCCCCCGGAAAGTGAACTTACAGAAATAGCGCGGAGGCGCCTGGCGGCGCTGAAGGAGTTCAGCGACCTCGGCGCGGGCTTCAAGATTGCGGCGTTGGATCTGGAGTTGCGCGGGGCGGGTAACATGCTGGGTGGCGAGCAGAGCGGGCACATTGAGGCTGTGGGCTTCGAGTTATACACGTCCATGCTGGAAGCGGCAGTGAAGGAGATGAAGGGCGAGAGCAGCGAAGAACGGCCGGCTACCCAACTCAATCTGGGCATTGCTCTGCGCATCGACGAGAGTTATGTGCCGGAAGAGAATCAGCGGCTGCGGCTTTACAAGAAGATCGCCGGGGCAACGAGCGAAGCGGCAGTGGCCGAGGTGCGCGCCGAGATGGAAGACCGCTATGGAGCGCCACCGGATGCGACGGTGTTTCTGCTGGAGGCGGCCATGGTGCGCCTGGAATGCGAGCGAATGGGCATTGCGCAGGTCGACCGCAAGCGCGGCGAACTGCAGATTCGGTTCATGGAGAATGCGGCGGTGGATCCGCAGCATCTAATGCGATTGGTGGCGCGGAATGCCAAGCGGGGCGCGCAGTTCACGCCGCAGGGGCTGTTGAAGTATCCTTTGGCTGCGACGCGGTCCGACGAGGTATTGCTTGAGATTCACGAAGTGCTTGGCAAACTGGCGCCCGTTCCGGTGGGCGCATAGGATTTCAACCTCGACAGAGAGAGGGATGATGAAGAGGCATATTACCGCTTTTGCGATTGGAGCTATTGTGTCTTCTGCGATGAGCGCTCAAGCTGCGAATGAAAACTGGAAGCCGCAGTTTGCGAAGGCTTCCGATGAGTATCTCAACCAGGTGTTTCTGCGCTATCAGCCAACGCAAGGGACGCTGGCGGGATACCACCAGTACGACACGCAGTTAGAGGATTACTCGCGGAAGAGCGTCGACGCAGAGGTTGCCGCGCTCAAGAGCTACGAGAAGCGCATTGAGGCGATTAACCCTGACGATACAGCGGCTGATTTTGTTCCACGGAGCGACCGGGAGATTGTGTTGTCGAACATTCGTGGGAGGCTACTGACTCTGGAAACGATCCGTCCTTGGGAGAAGAACGCGGATAACTACTCCAGCACCTGTGCGAATGGAGCGTTTACGCTGATGGAACGCAAGTTCGCTTCGCCAGATGAGCGCTTGCGCTCACTGATTGCGCGCGAAAAGCAGATGCCCGCTCTGCTTGCTGTTGCCCGCGTGAACTTAAAGAACCCTCCGAAGATCTACACCGAGATTGCCATCGAACAGTTGCCGGACATCATCAGTTTCTTTGAGCACGATGTGCCACAGGCCTTCGCCGACGCGCAGGATCCGGCGCTGAAGGCGGAGTTTGCCGAGAGCAACGCCGTGGTGATTTCAGGGTTGAAGAGTTATCTGGAATGGCTAAAGTCGGACCTGCTTGCGAGATCGAACGGCGATTTCCGCATTGGTGCGGATGCGTTCTCAAAGAAGCTTCAATATGACGAGATGGTTGACCTTCCGCTCGACAAGCTGCTTGAAATTGGCTGGGCCGACCTGCACAAGAATCAGGCGCATTTTAATGAATTGGCAAAGGAGCTAGAGCCTGACAAGACCGCAAGCGCGGTGTTGGAGGAACTCGGAGCGAATCATCCCGCTCCCGACCATTTGCTCGACGCCTTTCGCGCAACCTTCGATGGACTGGTGAGCTTTATCCGGGCGCATCACATTGTGACCATTCCGTCCGACGTCAGGCCGATCGTTGAAGAGACGCCGCCTTTCATGCGGGCCACCACATTTGCCAGCATGGATACGCCGGGGCCATTCGAGGCTCATGCGACGGAGGCGTACTTCAACGTGACGCTACCCGACCCCGCGATGAAGCCCGGCGAAGTGGAGGGCTACATGCACTCGTTCAACATGGGCACGGTGATTTCGACGGCGGTCCACGAGGCTTATCCAGGGCACTACATTCAGTTCCTGTGGCTGCCGCAGGCGCCAAGCCGGGTGCGCAAGCTGCTGGGAGCAAACACCGACATCGAGGGTTGGGCGCATTACACTGAGCAGATGATGCTGGATGAGGGCTATGGGCAGCCCGGCGCAGGGGCGAAGGATGAACGCGAATCCAAATTCCTGCGGCTCGGCCAATTGCAAGACGCTCTGCTCAGGAATGCGCGCTTCATCGTCGGTATCGAAATGCACAGCGGCAAGATGAGTTTCGATAAGGCGGTGGCGTTTTTCCAGAAGGAAGGCTACCAGTCGAAAGAAACGGCCATGGTGGAGACGAAGCGGGGAACGAGTGATCCGACTTACCTGTACTACACCCTGGGCAAGCTGGAGATCATGAAGCTGCGCGAGGATATGAAGAAGAAGCAGGGCGCGGCGTTTTCTCTGGAGGAGTTTCACGATAACTTCTTGAAGCAGGGTTTTCCGCCGATCAAGGTTGTGCGGGAGGCGCTGCTGGGAGATAGAACGCCGACGCTCTAGGGCGCGACACATTGATTGGTCACCCGCCTTACCTGCAAAACCGAAGACATGATGAGGGTGGGGCATCCAGCTTGTAGTCCAATGCATATGAGGAAGATGGAATGAACGAACGAGTACGAAAGGCAGTTTTCCCAGCGGGTGGGTTGGGCACGCGTTTTTTGCCGGCCACCAAGGTAATTCCGAAAGAGATGCTGGCGTTGGTGGACAAGCCCATCATCCAGTACGGAGTGGAGGAGGCGATCGCGTCGGGGATCGAGCACATCATCATCGTGACCGGCCGCGGCAAGGGCGCAATGGAAGACCACTTCGACCACAGCTTTGAACTGGACGCGACCCTGGAACAGCGGGGCAAGCTCGAACTGCTGGCAGTGTCGCGGGCTGTGTCTGCGCTGGCGCGGATCAGTTATGTGCGGCAAAAGGAGCCTCTGGGGCTTGGGCACGCGGTGCTGTGCGCCAAGGACTTGGTGGGCGACGAACCCTTTGCGGTGATCCTGCCCGACGATGTGATCGACGCGAAGGTTCCCTGCCTCAAGCAGATGATCGATGTCTTCATCGAAAAGGGCGGCTCGGTGCTGGCCACGATGACCTTGGACGGGCCGGAGATCGCCACCAAGGGTGTTCTTGCTGGCTCCCAGGATCCCGCCAACCCGCGAATATACAACTGCACCGGGATGGTCGAGAAGCCGAGATTCGAGGATGCGCCATCGAAGCACGCGATCGTCGGCCGCTATGTGCTGACGCCGCGCGTTTTCGAGTTGCTAGAGCAGACGAAGCCCGGCGCGGGGGGCGAGATTCAGATTACCGACGCCATCAATGCTCTTGCCAGGGAGGAGAAGGTCTACGGTTACGAGTACGAGGGCAAGTGGTTCGATGCGGGCGATAAGTTCGGCATGTTGCAAGCGACTGTCGAATTTGCACTGAAGCGAGCCGATCTTGGTCCAAAGTTCCGCGAGTATTTGAAGGGGCTGGCGCTATAGAAGCGGAGTTAGCGTAGTCAGCGGAGCCAACGGTAACGCACTTTCGACTAACTCCGCTAACCACGTAACTCCGCTTCGCTCATCTTTTCCACTTAAGATTGCAGGCGGTTGAGGGCTTCTGGTCCTCGGGCACGGGTTGGCCCGCAAGCACCTGGTCGATGGCGGCGCGCAGGTCCTCGCCGGTGACAGGAACGCCATTCTTGGGGCGGCTGGAGTCGAACTGGCCTCGATAGACGAGGCGGCGATCGGCGTCGAAGAGATAGAAGTCCGGTGTACACGCAGCCATGTAGGCGCGGGCTGCGTCCTGCGACTCGTCGTAGAGGTAGGGGAAGAGAAACCCATTGGTCTGAGCTTGCTGTTTCATGGCTTCGGGGCTGTCGTCGGGATAGCGCGAGACATCGTTGCTGCTGATGGCCACGATCCCCAGGGACTTGCCGGCGTAATCTCTACCCAGTGCGGCCAGAGCCAAATTGATGTTCTTGACATACGGGCAGTGGGCGCAGATGAACATGACCAGCAGCGCCGCCTGGCCGCAAAAGTCGTCGCGGCAGACGGTCTTGCCGGTAACCACGTCGGGGAGCGTGAAGTCAGGGGCAACGGTGCCGAGGTCCAGCATGGCGGATGCCGTATAGGTCATGATCTGCCTCCAACGCAGACGCCGTGACTCCACCTGGGAACGGATGCCGTTCAAGCCGAGTCAAGGCGATTCTAAAGGTTCTTTTTCTTCACTCTACGTTGAAGGGCGCGGCAGATGCTGATTGCTCTGTGAATCCATTGTGAAAAGAAGGGTCAGCTACCGACTGCCTTTGCGGGACGCCGACTCGCCCACTTGGTGAGTCACGCCTTCCACTTGATGTTGCAGCCGATGGAGGGGCGCTGGTCCGCGGGGACGGGAGTGCCTGCGAGCACCTGATCGATAGCGGCGCGCAAATCTTCGCCGGTGACAGGGATTCCGTTGCTGGGACGGCTGGAATCGAACTGGCCGCGATAGACAAGGCGGAGGTCGCCATCGAAGAGAAAGAAGTCGGGCGTGCAGGCAGCTTTGTAAGCGTGGGCTACAGCTTGCGATTCGTCATAGAGGTAGGGAAAGGGAAAGCCGAAGGTCTCAGCCTGCTGCTTGAGTCCTGCGGGGCTGTCGGCGGGGTGCGTGGCGGCATCGTTACTGCTGATGGCGACGATGGCAAGGGGCTTACCGGCGTAGTCCTTGCCGAGCGCGGCCAAGCCCTCATTGATGTGCTTGACGTAGGGGCAGTGGGCGCAGATGAACATGACCAGCATCGCCTTCTGGCCGCGGAAGTCGTCGCGATGGACGGTCTTGCCGGTAACTACGCTCGTGAGCGCAAAGTCCGGTGCGATCGTGCCGAGCGAGAGCATGGTGGATTCCGTAAGTGACATTCGGTTTTCTCCTACGATGGGTCAGTGGTTATACAAGTTAGTATGCCAGCAGTTTAGCGGCCCATGTGGCCATTCGGCTAAAACAGCGGTGTCTGCCGGCCGGGCATGGTCAGGCCGAAGTGTTCGTAGGCGAGGCGCGTAGCGACCCGTCCGCGCGGCGTGCGGTCGAGGAATCCAATTTGAATGAGGAACGGCTCGTAGACCTCTTCGAGCGCGTCCTGCTCCTCAGCCAGGGTTGCGGCAAGCGTGCTGAGGCCAACGGGTCCGCCATCGTATTTCTGGATTATGGCCAGCAGCAGCTTGCGGTCGATCTCGTCGAAGCCGTGCGCGTCCACTTCAAGCATGGTGAGGGCGGCGTTGGCGGTGGGGCGATCGATTGTGCCCGAGCCGCGCACCTGAGCGTAGTCGCGCACGCGGCGGAGCAGGCGGTTGGCGATGCGCGGCGTGCCACGGGAGCGGAGGGCGATCTCGGCAGCGCCGTCCTCGTCGATGGGTACACCCATGACTTCCGCGGAGCGGGAGACGATGAAGCGAAGCTCCTCCTCGGTATAGAACTCCAGGCGCAGTAAAATGCCGAAGCGCGAGCGCAACGGCGAGCTGAGCAGGCCGGGCCGCGTGGTGGCGCCGATGAAGGTGAAGGGGCGAATCTCCATCACGTGCGTGCGCGCCGCCGGGCCCTGGCCGATAATGATGTCGAGCTTGTAGTCCTCGAGGGCCGTGTAGAGCTTTTCTTCCAGCACCGGCTGCATGCGGTGGATCTCGTCTAGGAAGAGCACCTGACGCTCGCGCAGGTTGGTCAGGATGGCGGTGAGGTCGCCCTGGATTTGCAGTGCGGGGCCGGAGGTCTGCTGGAAGCCGACGTCGAGTTCGTTGGCGATGATCGTGGCCAGCGTGGTCTTACCCAGCCCTGGGGGGCCGAAGAGCAGTACGTGGTCGAGAGCTTCGCCGCGAGACTTGGCGGCTTCAAGGGCAATGGCGAGCTGTTCTTTGGCTTTGGATTGGCCGATGAACTCGCGTAGCCAGCGGGGGCGCAGTTTGAGTTCGAACCCCTGTTCTTCTTCGGCGCGCGAGGCGCTGACGAGCCGTTCTGGAGTGTTGTCGCGAGCGATGGCCATGCTGGAAGAAGTGTAGCCGTTGCCGGTCGGACGGGCAAAGGCGGGTCTGTCCACAACGCCAAGGAGCTTCGGTCGACGCCGCAGTTCTTGTGTGGTCAAGGTACCGCTGCGGACTCCTCACATTCATTAACCGTCTTGATTCCGAATGGGAAAAGACGATTTTAAGGATTTCGCTGTTCGGGAGCGTTTCGATATACAATGAACGGTGGAAAAGAGTGTGCGACTTCGCCGTGAAGCGGCGGAGCCGGAGTCGGTTTGAAACCCTGGAGGTCGTCGATGTTCGAACGTAATTTGTTGAAGGCACTGGTGCTGATCGGTTTGGCTTTGCCACTTGCGGGCTGCACCACCTCAGGGGGGCTGGACTCCATTACAGTCACGCCGCAGACTGATGCGCTGGTGGTGGGTGGCGCTCCCTTGCAGCTGACAGCTACGGGGACATTCGGCAATGCGAAGAGCCCCTCAACTCAGATTATTACCAACCAGGTGACATGGTCCTCCGCCATCCCTGGCGTGGCATCCGTCAGTTCTTCCGGACTCGTAACGGCGGTCGGTGCAGGAACTGTGTCGATCACGGCTACTGCGCAGGGGTTCGCTGGCCCTGTTTCCGGCAGCGTGAACGTCACCGTTACATCCAGCGGCGGGGGTACGGTGGGAGGCGATATCGTTTCGATTTCGATTATTCCCACCACTCAATCGGTCACATCGCCGGGTCAAACCAGTCAATTCATTGCGATCGGAACCACTTCCTCGGGGTCGACCGAGAATATCACTAGCCAGGTAGCCTGGAGTTCGAGTTCCGCAAATGTGGCATCGATTTGTATCATTGGCGCCGCTGCGCCATGCACTGCGGCTACCACCGGGCTTGCCACGGCATTGAACCAGGGGACATCCACGATCACCGCTATTGCAACAAACCCCGATAAGTCGGTGGCAACCGGGACGGCGACCTTCACGGTGACCAGCGGAGGCGCAGCATCCCAGGCAGTCACCTCACTCTCCATTGTTCCTGGCTCGCAAACGCTGGCTGAATCGGGCGAATCCGGCCGGTACATTGCGCTTGCCACATTCGGGAGTTCGGGTCTTATCCAGGATGTAACAAACTCGCCACAGCTCCAGTGGATTTCCAGCATTCCAACGATTGCCTCGATCACGACCTATCCGGCTTCGCCCGCAGGAGTTGCCGGAGGAGTGAGCCCGGGCAGTACCACCATCACGGCCGAGTATACAAATCCTGCCACGGCTTCCAGTCCCGCGAACACGGTGTACGCTTCGGTGCCGATTACAATTACAAACACACCCGCACCGGAGCCTCTGCTTTCGCTCACCATTATTCCTAGCGCTATTACCGTTGGCGATTTGCAGGATACGGGGCAGTTCCTCGCGGTTGGAACATTCTCAGTCGCTCCCTATGTGCGGGATCTGACGGATTCAGTCGTTTGGATTTCTACCTTCCCCAATGTCTTTCCCGTCGACACCAACACAGGGGGAAATACGCAGGCTTCTGCGGGGATCGTCACCGCTTACGGGAGCGGATCGGGCACAATCATTGCCGAAGCCACGGATCCGACCACGAAGTCCATACAGACCGCTACGGCAACATTCAGTTGCCCACTGGTTCTCGTAGGGCCTGACCCCACATGCTATCCGGGTTCGCAGGCACCGGCTCTCCTGTCGACCGTGACTGTTTACAACGAGGGCTTGAATACCACGAATTGGGTGGTAACGGCTCCTTCCGCCACGGGCACTGCGAACGTGATCCATTGCGGCCCCGGATGGACAGGTGCGGGCGGCTCGGTCTGCGTGGCGACCTACCCCATCGGTGTGCCGGTGGTCTTGACTGCGCCAGCCGGGGCGGGAGCGTTCGGCGGATGGTCATCGGACTGCACTCCTAACCCTAACCCACCCACTGCAAACGGGCCAAACACATGCACGATTGTGCCCAACTCCCCACCATACAGCGCCACCAACCCCGCCCCCACCAACATAACCGTGGGAGCCATCTTCAACTAGATCTTATTTGGCCCAGGCACGCAAAAGCCGCCCATATGGCGGCTTTTGTGCGCTTGGTAGAGGAGGTGCGGATTTGGAGTGTGGCATCCCATCCGTTTCGCAAATTCGCAAAGGAAAACGAAAATGGGTGGCGCGTCTTCGCACTCGCACGGCGAACGGCGTTTAGACTGGAATCTGTCCGCCGAGCATGAGATTCCACCGGTTTAGCCGCATCCGCCGCTTTCGCTTCAATCTGCCACAGCGCATTGCCGCCGGGATGCTGGCGCTTTTCCTCATCCAGGGGCTGTGGCTTGTCGGCCATCAGACGCTCACGGATCGCGATTACCAGTATGCGCGGTGCGGGCGCGAGATGTGGGAGAGGCCATCCGCGCTGCCCGGCTACTTCACCACCTGCGGGAACATTCACGATGGCGTTCTGGGGTACCGGCTGGCGGGGCTACCGCTGACGCTCGATCTTGAGTTTGAGCGGGGGCTGGACCTGCTGCGCAAGCCCGAGGACAAGGTGGTGCAAACCCCAGGCGAGCTGAGCACCTGGGAGCTGCGCCACCAGCTTACCCACGTGCTGCTGCTGGAGCGGCTTCCGTTCTTGCTGGCCGGAGCCATGCTGGGCGCCGGGCTATGGTGGGTGACGCGGCGGCTCTACGGCAATTGGGGCGGCTATACGGCGCTGACGCTTTACTGCTTCTCTCCAGCGGTGCTGAGGGCCTGCCTGGCGCCGAGCTCCGAGATTCTGGCCGCGCTGGGAGTCTATGGAGGCGTTTACACCTGCATCGGCGTGGCCCACGCCATGCAGGGACCGCGGCGCAAGTGGCGGCCGCGCATCGTGCTATTGACGGCCGCATTCGGGCTTGCAGCGGCATCGCATAGTGCGGCGCTGCCGGCAGTTGCGCTGCTGGGGCTGGCGGCCATGCTGTGGGTAGCTGAAGGGCGCAGAAGCCAGGTGCTTCCGGTGGTGCTTGCAGCTGTGGCCGGGGCGCTGGTGCTGGTGTTTGCCTGCTATGGGTTCTCGCCAGACGCATTCGGCTACGTCTTCCGCTCGTCGGCGGGGTTCCTGTGGGTTTCGCTGGACCCGGCCAAGAGATTTTTCTCCGCAATGCCGAATGCGGGAATCACCGTGGCCGTTGCTGGGGCACTGGTGCTGTATCTGGGGCTGCGCAGGTCGCGCTACTTTGGCAACACAACTCCGTTGCTTTGCGCTTTGGTCTTGTTTCTACTGGTAATGACAGGAGTGCCCGGCACTCCATGGCTTTGGGCTCTGCCGTTTCTGCTTACGTTCGTGGGCGGCGTGTTTGCCGACGCCTACGAAGGTCCTAGTGGACGGCTGGTGAAGGCCGCGGCGGGGGCGATCGTACTGCTACAGGCGGTGTTCTGTGTGCTGAGCTTGCCGGGGCTGCTGTGAAAGATGGAACGAAATATGCACTTGACGACATTAGGCATTCCAGGGCATAATGCGATTTATACAAAGGCCTGACCGGGAGCAGGGTCTGTAGTGCAAGAGGAGGATTATGACTCCCGATTTGGAAAGGCCGTGGGTGGTTGAGTTCCACCCGGAATTCTCATGTGAAGTCCCCGAATTCTCGGATTCTGTCCGACGGGAAATCTACTCGCTGGTCGGATTGCTGAGAAAGCTGGGCCCGCAACTTGGCAGGCCTCAGGTGGATACGCTGAAGGGATCGAAGCACTCGAATCTGAAGGAGCTTCGCTTCCGGGCCGATAACGGTGCATGGAGGGTTGCCTTTGCGTTTGACCTGCACCGCCGGGCCATTCTGTTGGTCGGCGGCGACAAGTCTGGAGTCTCAAAGGACAAGTTCTACCGGAATCTGATCGGCATCGCTGATCGTCGCTTTGATCAGCACCAACGGGCGATTTCAGCGAAGAAAGAGAAACAGTGATGGCCTATTCAACGGTCTCTCTAGAAGAAATGCTTTCCGCGGAATCGGAAGAGTTCAGGCAGTCCGTCAAGCAGCGCACAACCGAGTTGATTGCCGAAGAGCTGAACCTGCGTGAGTTGCGCCGCTTGCGCAAGCTCACCCAGACACGGCTCTCCAAGATGCTCAAGATCGGGCAGGAGGGGGTTTCGCGCATCGAGAAACGCTCCGACCTTTACATCTCTACACTGCGGAGCTATGTGGAGGGCGTGGGCGGCGAACTGACGCTGATGGTCAGGTTTCCCGATCAGCCGCCCGTGTTTTTGGCGCAATTGGGCGGTGAAGATGACAGGAAAAAGGCCAAAAAGAAGGCCGGAAACGGCGCTAAATCCAAGTTCAAAACAGGCCACGCGGCCTGAGCTTTGGCGGGCTGCGGAGCAGGCGACCTAAAGAAGCCATAAAATCAAGCAAAATAAGGACTTAATTATTCAAAACCGCCTTGCTGAAACGGTCCAGGAACGCGTAAAATAGAAGCATAGCCCGCGCAGTCCGGCCCCGCTTTCACCGGAACCCTTTTCGCCGCCTTGAGGCGGGCTCAGAAAAACCCTATGGCAGACGATCAGAACCCCCTCCTCCCTCTCGAAGGCGGCACGCCGCCAAACAGCGGCACCAACCTCATTCCGATCAACATTGAAGAGGAGATGCGCCGCTCCTATCTCGACTACTCGATGTCTGTGATCATCGGGCGCGCGTTGCCGGATGCACGGGACGGGTTGAAGCCCGTACACAGGCGCGTGCTCTACACGCTGAGCGAGATGGGGCTCCAGTACAACAAGAAATACACCAAGTGCGCCAAGGTAGTGGGCCAGGCCATGGGTGTCTACCATCCGCATGGCGACTCGGCCATCTACGACACGCTGGTCCGCATGGCGCAGCCTTTCTCACTTCGCTATCCGCTGGTGGACGGGCAGGGGAACTTCGGCTCGGTCGACGGCGACCCGCCGGCGGCGATGCGTTATACGGAGTGCCGCATGGCGCGCATTGCCGGCGAGCTGCTCGCCGACATCGAGATGGAGACGGTGGACTTCACGCCCAACTACGACGAGTCCACCTTTGAGCCGACTGTGCTGCCCACGCGCATTCCCAACCTGATCGTGAATGGGTCGAGCGGCATCGCCGTGGGCATGGCGACAAACATCCCACCGCACAATTTGACCGAAGTAGTGAACGCGGCCATCGAGCTGGTTCAGAACCCCAACGCCGGCCTCGCTGAGGTGCTCAAGCACGTGCAGGGCCCGGACTTCCCGACCGGCGGTTTCCTTTACGGAAAATCCGGCATTCCGCAGGCCTACAAGACGGGGCGCGGCCGCTTCATGATGCGCGCGCGCGTGGCGACGGAAAACCTGACCAAAGAAAAGCAGGCGATCATCGTCACCGAGATTCCATACCAGGTGAACAAGTCGAAGCTGATCGAGCGCATCGCCGAACTGGTGAACGACAAGATCGTCGACGACATCAGCGATGTGCGCGACGAGAGCGACCGTGACGGGATGCGGATCGTCATCGAGCTGAAGCGCGGCGCGCAACCTGAGATTGTGCTGAATCAGCTCTACAAGCACACGCAGATGCAAGAGAGTTTCTCGATGATCTTCCTGGCGGTGTTGAACGGGCAACCGCGGGAGCTGGGGCTGGACCAGGCGATTCGCTGCTTCATCAATCACCGCATCGACGTGGTGCAGCGGCGGACGGTATTCCTGCTGCGCAAGGCCCGCGAGCGCGAGCACATTCTGGAAGGCTACAAGATTGCGCTCGACAACCTGGATACAGTGATCAAGATCATTCGCGCTTCGGGTTCGCGCGTGGAGGCTCGCGAAAATCTGTATGCGTGGGGCAAGGGCACAGAGATCGTTGTCACACTGGACCGCGCGCGCCTGCCGCACGAGGAGAAGGGCCTGACACTGCGGCAGATCGACGCAATTCTCGAGTTGCAACTCTACAGGCTGACGCAGCTTTCCATCGACGAGCTGCTGAAAGAACTTGCCCAGCGGCGCGCGGAGATCGCAGAGTACGAGGCAATCCTGGCCAGCGACACCAAGCTGCGCGCGGTGATCGTGAAGGAACTGGAAGAGGTCCGCGACAAGTTTGGCGATGCGCGGCGCACGCAGATTGTGGACGAAAGTGCCGAGCTACAGCTTGAGGACCTGATTGCTGACGAGCAGGTTGCGGTGACGGTGAGCCATCAGGGTTACCTGAAGCGAACGCCCATCAGCATCTATCGCCAGCAGCGGCGCGGCGGCACTGGGCGCACCGGCATGAAGACGCGCGAAGAGGATTTCGTCGCGCAATTGATCGTCGATTCCACGCACGCGTTTCTGTTGTGCTTTACCAACACTGGCCGCGTGTATTGGCTCAAGGTGTATGAGATTCCCGACGTGAGCGCCGCGGGCAAGGGCAAATCCATGCAGAGCCTGCTCGACTTGCAGCAGGGCGAAAACGTCCGCGCCATTCTGCCGGTGCGCGATCTTGAAGAAGAGGGCAAATTCATCTTCTTTACCACGCAGAAGGGCACGGTAAAGAAGACGCCGCTCAAGGACTTCTCCAACGTGATGGCGCGCGGTATCATCGCCATCGGCATCGACAAGGATGATGAGCTGGTCAAGGCGCGCATCACCGACGGAAGCCAGATTGTCTTTCTGGCCACGCATCTCGGCATGGCCATCCGCTTCGATGAGAACGATGTGCGCTCGATGGGCCGTCCGGCCTACGGCGTGCGCGGCATCGACCTGGCCAAGAACGATTTCGTTGTAGGCGTAGCCGTCACGCCCAAGGAGCACGAGCCGGGCGAGTACCGGATTCTTGCCATCACCGAAAACGGATTCGGCAAGCGCACCGATGTCGAGGAGTACCGCTTGCAGACCCGAGGCGGCAAGGGGGTCAAGAACATGAACGTCACCCCGCGCATCGGCCGCGTCAGCAGCATTCAGCTGGTGGACGATACGTCGGAGTTGATGGTCATCAGCCAGTTCGGCAAGATCATTCGCATCGACACCAAGACCATTCGCGCCGCCGGCCGCGCCACGCAGGGCGTGCGGCTGTTGAACCTCGAGCCGGATGACAAGGTAGCAGCGGCGGTCATCATTCCACCGGAGGAGCTTAAGGACGACGAGCCAACACTGTTGCAGTAATCAGGTATGGACGTTTCTTCATCTCATCGCAAATACCAGGGAGACTGGCTATATAGAATCCGGGTATAGTAGCTCAAGCAGATGCATCGAGTTACAGGAGGATGGCGAGAGGAGGTACGAGGGGATGATCCAGCCGCAGTCGCTTGACGTGTTTCTTGGGGAATACTCAGAACTGCAAAAGGTTTGGGCGATACAAGCCAGGAGTGGAAGGTATCTTGCCATTCCCGACCATCGCTTCCCCGGTCGAAGGCCAGTCCGGTTCTTCACCACCGAATACGATGCTCAGCGTGTGATAGAGGCCGTTCTGGAAGTCAGGCCGGTGCTGGATGCGCTGAAGCTCGAGGTCGTCGAGGTACTTCTCCTTGAAGCTCTGCGTAGCATCAAAGCCGACAAGACTCCTCCTCGCGCCGACAGCTTTGTTATCAATTCCCCTGACGAAGTGTACGCAATTCTTAGGCAACTCAAGCTGAAGCCGACCGGATAGACAGCCTGCGCCGGGGTGTGCCATCCCTCGCGGATTTCGCGAAGGATGCCACAACAACCAAGCCTGCACCGCTCTTGTCGAGCGCGATTCCAAAGACGCGAAGACCCTCAAATCAACCCTAATGTCGACTAAAATAAAAGATGCGACTATGCCGGTGGATAAGACAATTCGCAGGGTAACGGACCTCACGGCGCAACGGCTGGAGACTTACCGCTATTGGCGGAGCCGCACCGGCGCCGAGCGCATGGAGGCCGTCGCGGAGATCGTCCGTGACGCCTATCTCGCCAAAGGCATCGACCTGGAACTTCGGCCATTGGACAAAACTCTGGTTCGCGTCGAGCGACCGGCTTGGAAGGCGATCTGAAGGGCAAGGCACGATGAAAGGTGCGGCGGCGGATGCTTAAGGGTCAACGAGATCTTCTCGCCACGCTTAACTCTCACAAGGTGAAGTATCTTGTGATCGGCGGCCACGCCGTCGGCATTCACGCCGAGCCCCGAGGCACCAAGGACCTCGATGTTTTCATCAAGGCCGACGAGGAGAACAGCAAGGCAGTTTTCGCCGCTCTCGCGGAGTATGGCGCTCCCCTTGGCGGGATGACACCGGCAGACTTCAACGACAAGCCGACGACCGTCTTTCAGATGGGCGTTCCGCCCGGCCGGGTCGACATTCTGCAAGGAATCGCTGCTGTTACTTTCGATGAAGCGTGGAAGAGCCGCGTCGATGAACTCCTCGATGGCCAAACTCCGGCACATGTTATATCGCGAGAGCACTTGATTCAAAACAAGCTGGCCGTTGGACGATTTCAGGATCTAGCAGACGTGGAGAAACTTCGCGAAGCCGCTCTTGAACTGCCTTCTGACGGCGAATCCGCGGATGATGAACGCACCGAACGATAGCGAGCAAGTGGAACCACAATTTCCTTGGTCTTCAGACCCGGAAGGTTCTGTTCCACTGTGTCCGACCTTCGACGCTCGTGCCCGACACCCTACCGAAATCGAGTGCGATTGAACGCTTCTTTGGACGTTTATGTTTTCTCGCAGGCCCTGGCTTTATGTCACTTTTCAATTTCGTAGACCTTACACCATCGCCCGTTCTTTCACCATCAGATAGTTATTCAGCACGGACGCAGTCAGCGCCTCGGGGTTCAGGTCGAGGGTGAGCGCACCTTCCTCATGGAGGCGGGCCACCACAGTCGCTAGGCCGCCGTTTCCTTGCGCGATATCTCCGCGTAGGCCTGGAAGCTAATCTGGCGGTCGACGTGTTTGCCAGCAGTCTCCAGTTCCCGTGTTAGCCTCTGATGCGCGGTCCATAGGTCACTAATGCTTGCCCCTTTCATGCATTGGGCTTCAACCGTCGGCCCGTAGTCGGTGGGGTCACCGTAGTTCTTCGTTGTGAGAATGGTTCCGTCCTGAAAGGCGGTGTGGAACGTGACTCCTAAGCTATTTGGATGGGCATAGGCGGTTTTGTCTTTGGAGGCGAATACCGGATTTCCGGAGAGATTCTTTGTTCCTTCGTATACGGTCATCGGTACTCGCTTAAGCCACATTTGAAATACGATGAGAGCCGGAATGAGAAGCAGAAGTCGAATCAGGGGGAATGCCTCCCCAAAAAAGAACAGATGGTCGAATCCCAAGTTCGCCAGTTGGTCGCTTTCCGATTGATAGCGAGCTCGAATCCGCCGTTCGAACTCCGGAGAGTAGATTTGGACGGGCTCGATGGTGCCGAACAACCCCTGGAAGAAGCGCTGAATTCCTTTATCTGAAGATTTGCTGGACGAGGCTACCGGCTCGGAGAACTCCGCGAGGCGTTGCCCCTGCAGATAGCGAACGATGATCCCTGCTCCCTGGAGAGTCGCTGTCAATCCCACGCCCACAAGCGTCAGTAAGCAGCGTTGTTCGTTTGGCCAGGGAAATTGCAAGGATAGTAAACCCGCGAGAAGACTGCCAACTGACAAGAATAGGTAAGGGCGATTAGTGGACTTCGAGTGTAACCAGAAGAATATTGCGAATAACGCACCGGCTGCGACGGGCACCCAATCGTGTGTGCGCATGAAAAACAGCCCAGCAACGCAACCGCCGACCCAAGCCGGCCATAGGCAGCCTGTCACAACTGAGACTTTGGTGTCATCCTTGCGAAGGAGACTCAAAATCATCACTAATGCAAGAATAAGCATCGGTGCTATTCGCCAATGGGAGTTGGGCATACGAATCGCCAGCAGCATTGATCCGAAGTAAGAGGAGATAGCTATTCCCCAGATGAACACTCTCATAACGCGCAGTACTATCGTGAGTTTGGTTCGAAGTCCGCTCTGGGTCTTTGGCTCTTGGCCTACACTTTCTCGTTCCACGTCTTTCTCCTTGCATGCTCCCAAACAGCGAATTCTGTCCGACCTACACCATCGCCCGTTCTTTCACCATCAGATAGTTATTCAGCACGGACGCAGTCAGCGCCTCGGGGTTCAGGTCGAGGGTGAGCGCGCCCTGCTCGTGCAGGCGGGCCAGCAACAGTTCCCGGCGGCCGGCCATCTCCTGCGCGGCGGCGGCCAGAAACATCTGCTCCACGTTCTTGGGCCGGGCCTGGGCGATGGCTTCCACCTCCGGCTGCGCCATGGCCACAAACAAGAGCACATGGCGGCGCAGCAATTGCACCGCGCCGTCGATTACCTCGGGGCGCATGGCGGTCTCGGCCAGATCCGTTACCCACAAGATCAGCGAGCGGCGCGGCTGCAACCGGTTGAGCGTGGCCGTGGCTCTCAGGTGGTCGGCCTCGCCGGACTCGGTCTGCACCTGGGCGAGCGATTCGATCAACTGGCGCAGATGCGATGCGCCGCGGCCCGGCAAAAGCCGCTGCTGAATCCCCTGCCCGTATGCCAGCAACCCCACCCGATCGCCGGAATAAAGCGCCAGTTGCGCCAGCGCCACAGCCGTTGTGCAGGCGTAGTCGAGCTTGGAATGAACGCGAACCGAAGCTCCATTTGCGGGCTGTCCCGCAGGGGCTAAAGCCCCGGTCTTTCCCCCGCGCGCATCGGCACGGCTAAAGTCGTGCCCTGACACGGAACTGGGTTGAGCGATGGCCACCCGCGACCGCATCAGACGCCCGCAATCCAGCACGATCCACACCGGCTGGCTGCGCTCGGTCTGGTATTGGCGCGTGATAGGGCTGCCGCGTCGCGCCGTGGCCGTCCAGCAGATGTCGCGCAGGTCGTCGCCCTCGCGGTATTCGCGCAGGCTTTCGAAGTCGCGGCCCAGGCCCCGCTGCTGCGCCCGTCGCAGTTGCAGGTCGATCTGCTTGCTGCGCGCCAGAAAGATCTGCTGTTCCTCACCGGCGCGCAAGGCAGGATAGACACGCACCGTCTGAGTAAGCGGCGCTTTGGCCCAGCGCTCGGCCAGCCCCAGCGACGAGCGATAGCGGACGTAGAGCCAGCCCGTCTCGCAGTCCCCGCGCTCCTGTGGTTCCACGCGGTATCGGATAGAAGCCGGCACACGGGGAAAAGCCAACAGCTTGTGTGTGGCAGGCTCGGCAACAAGGGCCGAGGGCAGATCGTCCACCAGCCGGCACTCAATGATCGCCCGGCCGTGGTTTTCGATGGTCAGATCAATCTCAGTCAGGCTATCGAGGGCAGGCGCGTTGGACCAGGAGCGGCTTGCTGTCATTTGTTCGGGGCGAGGCAAACGCCTGCCATCGACCAGCGCTGTGAGAAGCACCAGCGCGTCCCAGGCCAGCATGGCATAGGCCAGCCGCCCATCCCAGAAGCCCGGAATCAGCCAGAGAAAGCCGGCCGTCAACAAGCCAATGGCCCTCGGTGTGAGGCCGAAGGCCCAGCGGCGGCGGCTTTCGCAGGCGGCGCGCACCGGGCCGGGATGCAGAGAGGGCGAGATCATTGCCGCGGCACCGGCACGGCGGCAATCACGTCGGCCAGCACGCGGTCGGCGTCGAAGCCCTCCAGCTCGGCCTCGGGCTTCAACATCACACGATGCCTCAGCACCGGCTGCACGGCCCTCTTCACATCGTCGGGAACCAGATAATCGCGGCCATCGAAGGCCGCAGCCGCCTGGGCCACGCGCATCAAGCTCACGGCGGCGCGGGGACTGGCGCCCAGCAGCAGCGTGGGCCATTCGCGGGTGCGACGGGCCAGCGAGAGTATGTAGCCATACAGCTCCGGCTCAATCCGGATGGCTCGTACCTCAGCCCGAGCCGCGTCCAGCAGGCCGCTGGGAATTGGTGCGAGGGACGCATCTTCCAGCAATCCGGCGCCCGACCCTGCGTGGTGCCGCTCAAGAATCTGCAACTCCTCGGCCTCAGAGGGGTATGCCACGCGAATCTTCAGCAGGAAGCGGTCCAACTGCGCCTCGGGTAGGGGATAGGTTCCCTCAAAATCCACCGGATTCTGCGTGGCGAAGACTGTGAACCACGCCGGCAGCGCCCGGCGCACGCCGTCGCTGGTCACCTGCCGCTCTTCCATGCACTCCAGCAGCGCGGCCTGGGTGCGCGGAGGCATGCGGTTGATCTCGTCCACAAGCAGCAGATCGGTGAAGACCGGACCGGCATGAAAGCTGAAACTTTCCGCATCGGTACCGGCGCCCGGCCGCAGAATCGTAGTGCCGAGAATGTCGGCCGGCATCAGGTCCGGCGTAGCCTGCACGCGTTGAAAGCCCAGGCCAAGCAGCCGCCCCAGCGCCTTGACGATCAGCGTCTTGGCAATGCCCGGAACGCCCTCCAGCAGCGCATGGCCCTGGCACAACACGGCGATCAGCACCTCTTCGATCGCATCGTTCTGGCCGGAGATCACCCGGCCCAGCTGACGGCGTGCGTGGGCAATCAGTTGGTTGGTCGCGAGCAGGTGCTCCGCACTTTTTGCGTTTTGGTCAGAATTCTGGTTCGCGTCGTCGATAGGTTCCTGGCTCATGAAGCCCTTTCCTGCTGTTTGGAATGAATGTCTTCAATTCTTGTCGCTTGTCCGCCGGGTTTTTGAGCGGCAACTATCTCTTCCTGATGCCGATGCAAAGCCTGTACCAGCTTGAGCGCCTCGGGAGCTTCGATCGTTTCTCCCCACGCGGCATCTTCGCATGAGGTCAAATCGGCCTCGAGGCTGTCGCTAGCTCCGGGAAACCGCCTGCGAATGGCCGCCGCCAGCTCGGCCGCGCTCATCTTGCTGCCGCGCTGCCCATAAAAACTCATGCTCTGCCGCCGAAACCGCTCCCATGCGATAGCCACCGCTGCCGACGCCGCTCCGGCGTTGCGGTAGAGCGAGCCCAGAGCTTCAAGAAACTCGATCGGCGTGGCCCGCGCAGGCGCCGGAAGATCGCGCACAGGCCCGCTACGCCGGCTAAAGCTGAGCACTACCAGAAGGCCCAGCACCGGCAAGCCTATGCGCAGAATCGTCAGCGCCGGCCCGGCGGCGTAGCTCCAATTCGAGCGAATCTCTCCGTGCAGCGACTCGTCCCAATAGAAGCGATGCCCTTCGCGCGGTCCCAGCGAGTTGAGCAGCAGGTCGAGATCGTGCGCGCGCGCAAGGCTGCCGTTTTCAAGCGGCGTTGAGCTGGCCCACCAAAACGCCTGGCCCTTGCCCCAAGCGAACTCCACCACCGCCGGCTCGCCGCCGCAACTATACTCCACGCGGTGCGCCGGGTTGCCCACCTGCCAGGTCGCTTCCGGCTTCATCCAAACTTCGCCGGTGCCAGAGAGTAAATCCAGACCCTCCGGCTCCAGCTTGCAGGCGGCAAAGTTGAACTCCTTCGGTGTGTCGCTGGCCTCGCCGGGCAGAATGAATCCGCCAAAGAAGCCTGTGGACAAGACCCGCCCCCCGCGCTGCAGAATCTGCCGCACCGCCTTGATGTCGTTCCCATCGCGGGTGAATGGCTGGGCAAAGATCACCACCGTATCCGGCCCCGCCGTGGCGGCCAGCTCGCCCAGCGGCCGCTCCCAGCGCTCCACAGCATAGCCCGAGCGCAGCAGCGTCTCATAGGCGGCCCGTGCCCCGTGCTGGCCGGAGAGATAACTCGAGGGCAGGGGATTGTCGTTGTCATTCCCGTTGGGCAGCAGAAAGCCGGTCAGAATTGCCAGCGTCAATCCAATGCCCAGGCACCAGAGCAGCAGCTTGCGATCCTTGGCGTCGAGTGAGGGAAATAGCTTCATTGCGCCGCGCCTCCCCCAGGAGCCGGCGCTCCGCCTCCCGAGATCAACCCCGTCGCAAGTTGCTCGGCGTTTAGGTAGTCGCTCTCGCCAGCCGCGCGCCCGCCGTACCAGATGTGCTCAAAGCTGCCGGTGAGCGCGGCCAACCCGGCCTTGCGCGGATCTTCCGGGGCCACCAACGCCAGATATTCGCGGGGAGTGCGGGCGCGGTCGGCAGGCCACAGCCGCCGGGATTCAAGTCGCGAGATAGCCGCCCAGTAGACGAAGTGGATCGCCTCGCGCCACAACCCAGCAGCGGCGGCCTTGCGCGCGTCCTCAAGCCACAGTTGCCAGTCGCGGGCTGACGCGGCTCCGGCGGCCGCGCCGTAGCCCTCCGGCACCAGCCGGACACGCCAGCGCCGCTCCAGTTGGATGAGCCCCCACACCAGCGTCACGCAGACGGCGACAACGAATCCCCAAAAGATTAGGCGGCCGATCCATGCTGAATGAGGGGTGAGTCTTGCGGCGCTTTCCAAGAGCCGGTTGAGCCAGTTGCTGAGTTTTTCCAAAGCCGAATCCCGCGCCGTCGGCTCCTCTAGGTTGCGGAAGTCGCGACCCGCCAGCACCTGCTTCATCGTCTCGCGTTCCTGGGTGTGCGTTGGCAGGGCCGCGCTTGCGGCGTTGGCTTGGGCCAGATCCTGCGCGAGCCGCGCTTCGGCGTCCTGGAGCAGTTGTGTTGTGGTGCGTTCCGGGGGCCGCACCAGCTCCTCGGCGGGCGCATCGTTCGGGCCAGGCGCGGATTTGTCCGCGGCCTTGACTGCCGGTTTGCCCTCTGGCTTGCCGCCTGCTTTGTCTTTGTCCTGCGCTTGGGCAAGCAGCACCCGCAGCCACCCGTAGCGAACCAGGCGGCGTTCGGAGTCGGCGCCGGAATTCGCGCTTCCCCACGTCGAAACGACCGGGACGCGATCGTCGGGCCCCACCAGCGTGGCGTCGCAGGTCTTGGTGTCGCGCGCCTTGGCGCAGTCCTCCACAAGTGTTGTCAGCGCTTGCAGGTGGCTGCGGTACTCGTCCACTGAAACTTCATGCGAGTGGCTGGCGGGCTGGGCTGTAGTCGCTGCCGCAACGGGCGCGTCGGCACGGGCCTGGGGCGCGGCCAGAAGCGCAGCAGCGACGCAAAGCAGAAAAGCCCGAGTAAGCCCCGCAGCGGAATGTCGCAGCGTGACGACGAAAACAACCGCCCTGATGGGACGCCGCCTTATCAAACATCCATACCGGCTCGCTGCATTGTTCCCTCCCACTGCTTTGAAAGGGCACGGCTTCAGCCGTGCCATAAGTCTGCAAAAAAAATGAGTGGGCTTTAGCCCCCGAGGAGAAGTTTTTTCAATCATTTGCATTCCCTCGGTGGCTAAAGCCGCGTCCGTTCCGTGTGCTCTTGCGGCACGGCTGAAGCCGTGCCCTTTCAAAGCCAGGGTGGAAAGCCGCGACCTGTTCAGCGGTTCTGATCACGCTTCGCTTTCCTCCGCAACGGGCGTGCTTGCGCCGTCTCCGGCAATTGAAGGCCCAGGCGCGTTCATTCCAGCAGCGTCCATCATCCTCTCGATGTCATACCCCTCGTGCCGTATGCGCTGATCATAGTAGAAGAGGGTTATGGCAATCGGGAAAATGGGGCCGAGGAGCGTAGAAATCGCGGCCTCCGAGACGATGCTAATTGCTTCAACGGCAGAAGGCGAAACACACCATCCGTGCCAGGGAACTACTGCGGCAATCAGTCGAAATTGGTAGGAGTTGATGAATTCATACACGGGCACCGTGCAAGACGACCGGAGCAAGAAGAGAGAGCGCGAGGCAGCTAGATAAAAGACCCATCCGAGGATGGCAGGCATGAGCCACGCAACAAAGATGCGAAAGCGGCTACGACTTGTAAGGGTCCAGCTTCGCCGTAGCGCGTTGCGCGCAGATAACCCTTCCAGGGTCCTGCTCGGGATGACAAATGAGAGTTCGGCACTCATCCAGCCAATGGACGCCCACCCCAAGACGCAAAAGAGAACCAGCAAAGGTGTCAATACCAAATCCATAGTGTCCGAATCGAACTTTAGAACCTCCGAAAACAAGTAAGTGATTCCGAGAAAAACGATTGCGTTAATCAGCTCGGGTGCTACTAGAACGCACGCGAATAGCGCTGAAGACGAGGCAACTGAGCGTCGCCAACTGGTAGCGCTTGCCAGGACTGCTGATCGAATTGTCAGAGATCGCTTTTCACGATCATAGAGACCTGACGCTGCATAGACAAAGCTTGGCCAGAAGAGTAACTGGAAGAAAAGACCGAAGTGATAAAACCCCAGCATGGAACCCAGCTCGGCAACGGTGATTCCGAAGCCGAGGTTGAGTGTATAGGCGGGATAGGATCCCCACAGAAGATAACTCGCGACCTCCAGACACATGGTTGCCAGAGCCGGCACGGCGGCAATCCCCGCAAACACAAGAAACCTCGCCCGGTAAATTTGAAATGTCCGGTCGAGAATCTCGCCCAGGTTCATGGGCCGCAGAGTAGCCGTCACACCGCGCCTCCGGCCTGTGGTGTCGCGGGCGGCAGGCCGTCCTTGCGGAGCCGCTGGTCGTTGTAAATCACTGCGAGCGCCGTCGTCATCGCGGCATAGGTCAGCGAGATGAAAAGAATCATGCCGGCAAACGCGCAAACCCCCAGAAAGCCGAGTCCGATATAACTCCATGGCGCTGCAATGTGAACGTGCAGCAGCGCTGCCGCAATGACGCCAATCAAGGCGAGCACCCCCGCCGCTGCGTAGGCGACCATCATGCCGGCATAAAGCGCGGCATAGACGACCAGTATGACCAGAAAGATGCGGCCCTTTGCGCCGGGTGTGAGCTGGAAGCTCCGCTTGATCGCTGCACTGGCAGTCAGATCTTCGGCAACGCAAGCCGGGAACGCCAGTGAGAGACGCAGCCCCATCAGCATCGCGTACACAATGGCTGCAATGTACAGCAGGGCCCCCAGCGGCAACAGCAAGAACATCGCAGGGCTGGCTGTGATCTGGCCACGGGCAAACATGCTTGACCCGGCCACAAGCACTCCCTCCATCAGTAGCAGTGGAAGGCAGGCGCAGAGATACAAAAGCGCCATCAGCCAGAGGTACCGGCCCGCTCGCTGCCAGGCCAACCCATAAGCCTCGCGGACGGTAACCCTGATTCCGGCGTCCGCGCGCACTGACGCGTAACTCGCCGCGGCCAGATAAATCGAGGCGATCACCGTGCTCACCAGAGTGACGATAGCTATCAACGGGATGAAGACCGCCGGCGTGAAGTAGCGGAGCATCGCCTCGGGATCGGGCGGTTTGGGCCATTGCCGGATCATCGGGATCCAAAGGACCGCCTCCATCGCCGCGACTACCATAAGAAGCAGCGCCGACGGCATTGCCGCAATGCCAACCAGCAAGCGGAAGTGACTGCGCGTGAGCCGGTAAGTGCGGTCGAGAATCTGCCCGATGGTCTTCGGAGCAAATGGCGTTGGTCCAGCGGCAGCCGGAAAACATGGCAAAGCGGCTGGGGCTGGCGGGATAGGAGCATTGGGTTCGTTCATACTTGCTCTCCGGATGCTGCGGTTGATGTTTCCGTGGATTGCTGAATCGGTTCGGATAGCAACGGTTCGGGCTGGGTTTGCTGGGGCCGGAGCGGAATGGCCGCCAGCCAGGGCTCGGCTTGGGGCTCCGGCGGCGGTTGCGCAACCATCCCCGCGCGCTGCATCAGCCACTCGATATCGAAACCCTCCTGGCGAATGCGCTGATCGTAATAGAACAGCGTGAGCGCGATGCCATAGACGGGCCTGGTGAGCGCCTGAACGGCAAACGAACCGCCATAAATGATGAAGACCATCGCTATACCGGCAGCTTGCGCATGTTGTGCGCCGCTGAAGGCAGGAATCAGGGCCGCGATAATCGCCAGGGGTATGGTGATCCCCATCGAGAGCAGTGAGGTGAGCGCCGCCGCCAGCAGGTAGAGCAGGAAGATGCGGCCCTTGGTCCCTTTGCTGAGCGAGGAACTGCGCTTAACGGCGGCCCATGCGCCAATCCGCTCGATCACGCAGGCGGGAAAGGCCAGCGATAGACGGAGCAGCATCCAGAAAAAATAACCAAGCAGAGCGACAACTGCCACGACGACCGCAAGGCCAAAGAGCGCATCGTTAGTGCTGCCGCCCATGCCAGCTTTTTGCGCCAGAATTCCCACGCCGGCGGCGATCGCTACGAGCGCAATCCATAGGACCATCGGCGCAACCCCGATGATCAGCCCCTCAAGAATCAGCAGCCAGACATAGCGCCAACCCCGCCGCCACACGGCCTTATAGGCATCGCGGATGGTCGTCTTCTCGCCCAGATAGGCGCGGGCTACAGCGTGGTTGAGCGCGGCCATGGCGAAGGCAGCAATCGCCGCGTACATCGCCAGAGCGATCACCCCACCGGAAATGAGGAACACATCGGCAGCAAGTTTTGCCCATGCCTCAGGCGGGGGATTTTTGCTTGTCGAGCCCAGCCAGGCTAGAAGCAGAAAGAGAGCGCAGACAGGAACAAGCACCACAAGCGTTGGCATCACCGAGATACCCAGAAACACCAGAAACCGCGAGCGATAAAGCTGGGCGGTCCGGTCAAGGATTTCGCCGAGACTCGACGGACCAAGGCTCGAGGGACGCAGCGGCTCACTCATGCGTGCTCCCTGGGATCTGGGGTGCAGACGGCGGCTCGGGCTCAACCGCTGGCTCTGGCGCCTTCAACCCCGCCGCCTGCATCATCCACTCGATGTCGAACCCCTCCTTGCGCACCCGCTGGTCGTAATAGAAGAGGGTAAAGCCGGTGGCATACATGGGCCCGACGAAGGTGTTGGTGAAGAATCCTACAACCTGCTGCGTCGCCTGCGCCCACGCCGGCAGCTCTCCATGCTGTTTGAAGGCCATCACGATAAAGAAGAACTGGGTAAAGAGTCCCAGTCCGATCTGAATCACGGCGATCAGCAACCCCAGAACGAAGATCCGCCCGCGCGATCCTTTGGTCAATTCGACGCTGCGCTTGAGGGCTTGGCGAGCCTTCAGGTTTTCCACAACGGAGGCGGGAACAGCCAGCGAATAACGCAAAGCCATCCATACGGCATAAATAACGGCCGGGAAGGACAGCAACAGAAGGCCAACTGACGCGAGTCCGACGAGGATTCCGGCATAGGGATCGGTCCCCCCGCCAGAGTGGGCCATTGTCCCGCTGAGTCCGATCGTCAAGAGGATCAGCACGAAAAATGCGCCGTAGATCACCAAGAACGGGAGGTAGCAAACAAACGTGGCAATGGTCATCAGCCACAGGTAGCGGCCCATGCGCGGCAGGATGCTCCGATAGGCGCTGCGAATGGTGGCCGATTCGCCCATGTTGACCCAGGACACGGCCCGGTTGTTGGCCGCAATGGCTGCACCCGCAAAGATAAAAGCTAGCGGCAGGATGAGGACCAGGGAGTATAGTGGGACCAACTTCGCTTGTTGAATCATGTTGTGCGCGCGCAGCAGCTCCGCTATTCCGATCTGCACCAGGTTGAGCACTAGCAATACCCCGGAATAGACGGCCGCAATGCCCGCGAAGAGGACAAAGTTCGTGCGGTAGAGTTGGGCAGTGCGGTCCAATATCTCGCCGAGCGACATGGGGCGAAGGTTGGTTTCCATGCTGGGCTCCTCAAAAATCGGTTGTGGGCGCTTGCCGGGATACTAGCACAGCCTGAAAACATTCGGCCGTGCTCGGGCTCCCTGAAGAGCGGCTTGAATTTGCAAACAAATAACTACCGCCTCATCGTTGCGATAAACTGGTGTCCCGCGCAATGAACGCATTTTGCACCCCGATGAACGATCTCGCCAAGGCCTGCGCCCACTCTGCCGATGCAGCGGAATGGGAGGAGCTTGTACGCCGTTGCGCCCCCTTGGCTTCCCTTGTGGCTTTGCGCGTTTCCCGGCAGTGGTTCAACAGCCCATCTCATGCAATGGTTGACGATATCGTGCAGGAGGTCTTTCTCAAACTGTGCGAGCAGGAGCGCCGCATCCTGAGGGATTTCGAGCCGCGCGGCGAAGACTCCTTCATGGGCCTGCTGCGCATGGTTTCCACCTCTGTGGCCACCGACTATTTCCGTCGGCTCTATTCGGCAAAGAGGGGTGGCAAAGTGGTAACCATGCCGCTCGCCGAAGAAGGGCTGTCGGCGGCGCCGGCCAGCATTCAGCCCGCCGCGCAGATGCGGCGATCCGCGCTTCTTGCCCAACTGGACGGTAAGCTGCGCTCGGCTCCTGAAGTCATCGGCGAGCGCGACCGCGCACTCTTCTGGCTCTATTACCGCCAGGGCTTCACGGCCGAGGAAATTGCCGGGCTGTCAGCTTCGGGACTGACCGCCAAGGGCGTGGAGAGCGCGCTGCGGCGTGTGACCATTTGGCTGCGTGAAGAGATCGAGCGCCCAGGTCCGGCTGAACAGCCGGAATCCGGATAAATCGGGAATTCGGCTTCATGAAAGGAATATTGCTCACAAATCCGTTAAACAGAGTGCAGATATGAACGATGATTCGAACCCGAACGGTCCTCCGAACCTCCCTGAGGATGCCTTGTCGAAGGCATTCGAGGAGCTCATTGAGGGGCGTTCGTCTCGCGCCGAGACTACGCGCGCGGAGGCGCCCAGTATGACGCAGGCTGGCGCTGCAAGCCCTTGCACGGATTTTGACGAGTGGCTTCAGTTGCTTAGCGGCGAAGCAGGCCCGGCGGAGGCTTCGGATTCGGCGCACCTCGATGCGCTCCTGGCTCATGCGGCTGATTGCCCCGCATGTGCTGAGCGCCTGCGCACGATGCTTGCCGAAGCCACGCCGGAAGAGGCCGCTGAAGTCGCAAGCCTGTCGTCCGCCTCCAGCGAATGGCAGCGTAACCTGGCCGCCGAGTTGGCCAACACCTCCCATGGATCTGTTCATCCTGGCAAGGGCATTCGGCTGGAGAGCAAAGGCCCTGCGCGCAAGCGGATTCATCGTGTTTATCTCTGGGCGGGGGCCGGCCTTGCGGCAGCGCTTATCCTCGCTGTCGCGCTCACCGCCTGGTGGCGCGTCGCAAACACACCGGAACAACTGCTGGCTGAGGCATATACCCACTCGCGCATCTTCGATCTGCGCATGCCCGGCGCGGGCTTTTCCGAGGTGACCCCGGAAATGCATCTTCGCGGCAGCGCCACCGGCCGCGAATCGGCCGGCCTGCTGGATGCCCGCGCCCACATTGAACACCATCTGGAGAGTTCGCCCGAAGATCCGCATTGGCTCCAGCTCGAAGCGCGCGCCGACGTTCTCGAAGAGAAATTCGATCCGGCCATCGACATCCTTGATCGTCTGCTGGCCGCCGGACCGGTTACTTCCGGCTTGCTGGTAGATGATGCCGCGGCATACTTCCAGCGCGGCGTCGCCACGGGCAGCGAAAACGATCGCGCCACTGCGCTTGAACAACTGCGCCACGCCGATGAGCTTGCCCCCGGCGACCCCGTGGTGCTCTTCAATGAGGCCGTCGTCATGGAAGATCGTGGCCAGTTGATGAACGCCGTCGAAACCTGGAGCCGCTATCTGCGCTTTGAGCGCGACCCCCGCTGGCTGGACGATGGTCGCCGCCGCCTGCAAGCCCTCGAACAGAAGCTGAACCAGTTGAAAGGACACCAGAGCCGCATGGACCAGCGATTAGCCACGCCCCAGTCGATGCGTGCTCTCGCCGCCGATTCCGCCGCGCTGGCCGCATTCGACGAGGAGCTTTCCAGCTATCTATTGCCTCGCTTGCTCAACTCCGCCTTCCCAATGCCCGTTGACCGTTCCAGGGGATCGCCGTGCGAGGACAACTGCCTTGCTGCCCGCACCCTGCTTCATGCCCTCGCTGACTCGCTCCAACGCAATCATCGGGATCCCTGGCTTACTCAGCTTCTTCCCTCCAGTTCCGCCCCCCCCGATTCGCAATTTATTCAGGCCGTCCGTGCTCTGGCTCAGGCCATGGATGCGGATGTTCTTGGGGATTACATTGCCGGCCGCCAGTCGGCCATCCTGGCTGGCCGACTCTTTCATACCCTCGGTAACGCAGCCGGGGAAGACCGGGCCGAAGTCGAGCGGTCGTTCGCGTTGATGCGTTCCTCCGATCTTATCGGCTGTTATCAGGCGGCCCACCCCGTCCTCGGCCGGAACCCGCAGTATGCGTGGATTCAGATCTACGGCCTTTTGCAGGACAAACTCTGCGATCCTGCTCCCGGTACAACCGCTGAGAACAATCCCACCTATCTGCACGCCGTCGGATTGGCCCATGATCGGGGATATTCCATGCTCGAGATTCGGGCCAGGAATCTGCTCGGGGCGGCGGCCGTAGATTCGGGAGATTCCGAGGCCGCATGGCAGGTCTATCTCCCCACGCTTCGCGAGTTTTATTCCGGCGACTTTCCGCCCATGCGGCTCTATGGCATCTTGTCCGGCTTGCAGCAAGTTGAGCAGGCAACGCCGCGCGTCCGTCTCGCACTTCTGATGCAGCGGGAGGTGGTGGGTGTTCTTGAACTTACCGAAAGCAGGCAACTGATCGCCACCGAGCGGCTGAATCTGGCCGCTGCCGCCATTCGCGCAGGGGCGATCGAAGAGGCGCGGGAGCAGATGCAGATCGCTCAGACCGCGCTGGCGGCCTATGGGGGCGGGAAGGCCGTCCGTGGACTCCTGGCTGAGAACGAGATCGCCCTGGCGGACGTTTATCTTGAGAACCGCGATCCGACCGAGGCGGCCAAAATGCTCGACGCTGCCGACGGACACATGGCTGGGGAAAATAATTCGTATCATAGCCGTGACTACGCGGTGGCTCGCGGGCAGTTCGAGTTAGCCGAGGGCCATCTTGAGACGGCCGAACCCCTTCTGCGAGCTGCGCTTATCGAGGAGGAGCGCGCGACAGGCGGGGCCGGCGCGGAGACTATTGTCCGCGCCCAGCAAGATCGCGAGCTCTATGCGGTTCTAGCCGGCGTATGGCTTGCGCAGGGCCGATCGGGCGACGACATTCTTGCCCTTTGGGAAAGATACCGGCTGCGGATTCTGGGCAATCCCCCGCCCGCTTGTCCAGACAAAGGACTTAGCTGTCTCCAGCCCAAATTATCCACCGCGCTCAATAGCCTCGGACCCGATCAGGTACTCGGACAGGTGGTTCTGCTGGATCGGCTGCTTCTCTATCGAGCCAATGCCCAGGGTGTAGCCTGGACCTCCCTGCCAGCTCGCAAAGAGGAACTGCTGGCGGATGCTGCATCGCTCGAGCGCGCCGTCAGCTCGCCCTCAACCAGGATGGACTCCATTGATCGGGCGGCGAGGCGGGCAGGCGCGCTGCTGCTCGATCCGCTTCTGAAGTTTGGGCAATCTGACCCCATCGATTCGTCGGCCGCAGGTGGGCAACTGTTGCTCGAACCCGATCCCTTGCTGGGCAATCTCCCCTGGCCCTCGGTTGAGACTGCCGACGGTCCCATCGGGCTGCATTTCAATATCGAGGAATCGCCGTCGCTGGTCCTTGATCGCAGACCGGGCAGCACCAGTGCTCGAATTGCCGGCGCGTCTTCAGGCAAAGACTCTGGCCAACCGCTCGTTGTTGGAGCGTCCGTGCCCTCTGGCACATTCGCTGATAGCCAGCTCCTCCCCGAGGTGCTTGTGGAGGCCAGGGCAGTGGCCAGCTTTGACAACGCACCGAATGTTTTGCTGGCCGAACAAGCCACCCAGGCGCAAGTTGCCACACGGCTGGCCACAGCCTCGGCGATTCATTTTGCCGGTCACGCTGCCCAGCGGGATGGAGCCACCCGTTTGTTGCTCGCCCCTCAAAAGGCGGTGCTCAGGGCAACAGGCTCAGCCGGTGCAAGTCCGGTAAAGACATTGCCAGATCGCCCTTATTTAGACAGCGACCTCCTGCGCAAGCATCCTCCCAGGGCTGCCCGCCTCGCCGTCTTCTCCGCCTGCTCGACTGGGAAAAAAGTGGAAGGCTGGAATCACGGCATGGGCGATATCGTTGACACTCTCGCATCGCTGGGCGTGCCGGATGTGGTAGCTACTCGCTGGCAGATCGACTCCGGGTCAGCCGTTCCCATGATGGACGCCTTCTATGGCGGTCTGGCCAAGGGACTCACGGTCCCCCAGGCCCTCACCACGGCCCGTCAAACCCTTATCCGCGATCCACGCTATCGCCATCCCTACTACTGGGCTGCCTGGTATGCCTCGGGCTATGGAAGATCCGACCTGAGCCAGATCTTCCACGCCGGTAGCGCAACCAGGCCTTAGCTTCTCGCGTCCCCGCTCCGCTTCCGGAAGACCACCTTCAACTCCCGGCGCCAGTGCTCGGTCAGGGCGATCAGCTCCCACTCCACCTGCGACGAAAAGTAGCGCAGCACCGGCTCGTTGGCCGGATGAATCCGCAAGGCGGGGCCGGCCAGCAGCAGCCTCGGCGGAAGCGGAGAAACCTCCGCCCCAGGAAAGTAGCCCTGCCGCTCGAAGGCCGACAGCGTCCTTCCGCCCCTGTTGCCCACGCCTGGCTGGCGGTCGCCGTTCAGCGCGCGCACCCGAATCCAGTAGTCCAGCGCTTGCAGGGGCAGGTGCAGATCCTCGTCGGCCTTTAGCTCGACGATCGCCAGCCTTCCATCGCGGTCGAGCGTGAGCAGATCCAGCAATCCCCGGTCCCCAACCGAGAGCGCCGGCACCTGTGTATACAGCAGATCGCCGCGCAATCCAGGCAGCAGTTCCGCGATTCCGGCCCTCATCCGCGCCTCAAGCCAGCGCTCCGGTTGCAGGCGGAAGAGCGGGTCGGTGTGCGCGCCGTCGGGGTGGCGGCTGAGGAAGAGCCGTTTGCAAAGGTCGCGGCAAAGCCCCTCGTTCTCTTCGGTGAGCGGTGTCTCGTTGGCTCCCGCGCCAAAGCTGATCTCGTTCTCCCGCGCGAATGTATTGGCCGCAAACCCTTGCCGCACCCGCGCAAACTCCAGCCCATGAAGCAGCAGCCCCACCTCGGTCGCGGAGCCCGCCCGAACTTCGGCCCGTTCCCTTGCCGCTTCCGGAAGCAGCCCCAGCAGCCGATCCACACCGGCCTGACAGCGTTCAATTGCTGCGGCGGCCGAGAAAGCATGAACCAGCCGCGACTCCAGATTACCGGTATCCCGAAAGTCCACCGCTGCAAGCTCTTCGCTGCGTTCGTCGAGGGTAAAAAGCTGAAAATCGGCGGCTGCGTGGTTCAGCCATGCCATTCGTTCGGCAGTGGTTCGCCAGCCTCCCGCAGGCACAATCACCTTGAGCCCGCCAAAGTGCCGCCGTCCGTCGCCGTGCTGCCGGCAATGATCCAGCCAAAGAATCCCCAAGGTAAGAATGCCCGCGACTGTGGCGGCGGACTCCGCCTGGCTGACGCCAATCACCGCGTCTGCGGCGGTTCCGCGTAGCAGCCGGCCGCGCACATACGCCGGCCCAAAGCTGTGCTCCAGGTCCATCGCCGAGCGCAACCCGTCCACCTTGGCGCCGATAAAGCTCCGCGTCAGTACCCGCTCCAGCAGCTTTTGGTAATTCCGCCGCGCCGCGTCGCGTGCGGTCGGCGTGCGGCGGTCGCTGGTGGGCACAAGTTCCAGCGCTTGCGGCTTGGCGGCGCCCATGCGCCGGGTGGTCAGGCGCAGGCATTGCGCGCGTTCCTGCAAATCCACCACCGTGCGCATCAGGTTGCGCTCTTCGCTCCAGAACTGCAACACGCAGCGGCCATGCGACTCCGTCACCGTGTAGTGAGCCGTGCGCATGTCGAACAGCACGCGGCCATCCTCAAGCAGCGCGGCTGCCGGGTGGTCCGCCAGATATTCTTCGATGCTTTGGGTCAGCTGTTCAGCGGAAGGCGCAGGTTCGCTGGCGGCCATCGGCGGCGGCTACCAGCCCTGCCGCTGGCGCAGATTCGTAATGTGCGCGGTGTGGTGGCGCGAGTGCCAGTCGTAAAGCGCCAGCACCTGAGCCAGATTCTGGCGGCCCTGCTCCGGGTGCAGGTAACCCTTTTGGAAGTCCTCCTCCGACATCGATTCCAGCAGCGAAACCCAACGATAATGCAGCGCCGTAATCAACGAAAGCGAAACATCCACAGGCAGCAATCGGCTGTCTGCCAGGTTGGCCCAGGCGGCCTCGTCGTATGGCTTGATCGTCGGCCAATGCTCCGTGAGGGCCAGCTTGAAGCGGACGTAGCTGTTGGCGTGGCTGTCTGGTACGTGATGCACCACCTGGCGCACCGTCCAGCCGCCTTCCCGGTAGGGAGTATCGAGCTGGGAATCGCTCAGTCCGCTCACAGCCGCGCTAAGGCGCTCTGGCAGTAAACGCAAGGTTTGTATGTGTGCGGCGCGGACCCCAGCTACGCTGCTGGCCGGTGGGCTGAAGCGGCCAATGGGAAATCGGAGGTCGTCCAAACGGTCTGTCATGGCTCAAACTTTACCACGCCCTCGTGCTGGGCGCGCTGGCCGACCGGATACTGGCCCGGCCCCCGGCGGTAGCTCTGCTCTGGGACCGGGGTTCGCTTTACGCGTGATGGTGATGGTGGTGGTGATGATGATGGTGGTGGGGCGTCGCGGCGAATGCCGGACTGGCAAACACCATCAACAACAGGACAGCTGCAAGAATCTTTTTCATGGGATGAATGTAGCACAGGTGCGGTGGCCGTGGAAGAGGATTGGATGCCCGGAATCAAGAGAGGAACGTGCGCGTAGCAGGCGCGCGCAGGCCGTCAAACCGGCGTAAACTGAAGCTACGATGATGAATCTGGCCGCTTCCCCCCGCACCAGCCACAAGAGATATTTTTTTGAGAAATTCGGCATCACCGAGCGGCTGCTGGAACGCTGCCTGGGCGAGGCCCTCAGTGCCGGCGGCGACTATGCCGACCTCTACTTCGAGTCGGTCGCGGCCACCTCGCTGGGAGTCGACGAGCAGATTGTCAAATCCGCCAGTCAGGGCACCAGCGCCGGCTGCGGCATCCGCGTCCTCTCCGGCGAACGCACCGGCTACGCCTATACTGACAACCTGAATCCCGAGCGGCTGCTGCACGCCGCGTGCACCGCCGCGCTCATCGCCTCCGGGCCGGCCAAGCAGCCGGTACAGGGATTCGTCGAAGCGCCCGCCGCCGACCTCTACCCCGTGCCGCTGGGCGGCTTCGATCTGGACCTGGCCGCGCGCCTGGAGCTGATTCTGCGCGCCGACCGCGCCGCGCGCGCCTACGATCCCCGCATTGTGCAGGTGCGGGCCAGCTACTCTGAAGAGCTGCGCCGCATCCTCATCGCCGCCTCCGACGGCGCCTTTGCCAGCGATACCCAGCCCCTTTGCCGGCTGAACGTCTTCGTCATCGCCAAAGAAGACGCGAACACCACCAAAGGCTCGGCGGGCGGCGGCGGACGGGCCGGTCTGGATCAGTTCGTCTCCACCAAAAGCCCGGAAAACCTGGCTCGCGAGGCTGCCCGCGGAGCGATTCTCCAACTCGGCGCCGTCCCCGCCCCGGCTGGCGAGATGCAGGTGGTCCTCGGCCCCGGCTGGCCGGGAATCCTGCTCCACGAAGCGGTAGGCCACGGCCTCGAAGCCGACTTCAACCGCAAAAAAACCTCGGCCTTCGCCGGGCTCATCGGCCAATCGGTGGCCAGCCCCAAGGTCACCGTGGTGGACAACGGTACCATCTCTGGAAGACGCGGCTCGCTCAACGTGGATGACGAGGGCTCGGCTACGCAGGAAACGGTCCTCATCGAAGGCGGCATCCTGCGCGGCTACCTCACCGACAAGCTCTCGGCGCGGTTGACCGGCGCGGCCAACACCGGCTCAGGCCGCCGCGAGAGTTACCAGTGCATCCCCATGCCGCGCATGACCAACACGTACATGCTGGCCGGCGACGACGACCCTCAAGACATTCTGTGCAGCGTCAAGCGCGGCCTCTACGCCGTCAACTTCGGCGGCGGGCAGGTGGACATCACCAACGGCAAATTCGTCTTCTCCGCCTCCGAAGCCTACCTCATCGAAGACGGCAAAATCACCGCTCCCGTCCGCGACGCCACCCTCATCGGCAACGGTCCCGAAGCCCTCAAATACGTCTCCATGGTCGGCAACGACCTGAAGTTAGACGAAGGCATAGGCACCTGCGGCAAAGACGGCCAGAGTGTCCCCGTCGGCGTAGGCATGCCGACCATCAAACTAGACAAGATGACCGTGGGGGGCACGGGAAGGTAGAGATTTGCCACCTGCCCGGGAGAGCCGCCAGTATAGAATCTTGGTCATGGCACCGGCGGACAATTCAAATAGCGGAATCAATCGAGCCTTCATTGGAATCTCTCGCCGAGCGGAATCCGTCGATCGAAAGACGCTTGTCAGAACCTTTGTTGACATCGGGCCTCTTTTCACCGTCCTATCATCCCGCGACCACCAGATCGTTTACGGGAGACGAGGGACAGGCAAAACGCATGCCCTTGTCTACCTCGTCGAGCAGGAATCAGCAAAGAAATCCGCCGCTGTTTATATCGACCTGAGGAATATCGGATCTTCTGGTGTCCTGTATGGGGATACAGACGTTCCCCTATCCCAGCGTGCCACCAGCCTCACTTTGGATCTCGTCGGAGCTATCCACGAAGAATTACTGAACGCCGCATTAACACTCGACTTCGACCTTTCAAGCGTCGGTCCTGCCCTCGACGAGCTGGCAGCTGCATCGACGGAGATCGAAGTACAAGGCCAGACGACAGTTGAGTCCTCGACAACGAACACTAGGACGGACGAGGATTCTTTCCAGGCGCAACTAAACGTCCAGCAAGCCCCTGGAATGAGCTTAGGAGCCTCCTCCAAGCAAAATGTGACCGCTGGGGATGCGACTCGCGTATCAAAAGCGGGGACATCACGTTACCGGCTGCACTTTGGTCGCGTAGGCAGCGCGCTCGGCAGGGTTGTGTCAACCCTAGCCAACGGCACCCTACTTGTCATTCTTGACGAATGGAGCACCGTTCCTCTGGAGTTGCAACCCTACCTTGCCGATCTCGTGCGGCGGGCACTGTTTCCCGTGCCAGGTCTCACTGTCAAGATTGCGGCCATAGAACAGAGGACGAATTTCAAGCTAGGTGAGGGCACCGACTACACGGGAATTGAGGTAGGTGCTGACGCATCAGCCGACGTGGACCTGGATGATTACATGGTCTTCGACAACAATGAGGACCGAGCCATTGCGTTCTTCAAAGAACTCCTCTTCAGCCACTACAAATCAGAAGAAGGAGGAACAACAGAAGGTTCCATTAAGCCAAAGTTTGCGACTGCCGACCAATTGGTCCAAGCCGCATTCACGCAACACAACGCATTTGAAGACTTTGTAAAGTCGGCTGAAGGGGTACCCCGAGACGCCTTCAATGTTCTCTCTATTGCTGCGCAAAGAGGTATTAACGAGAAGATATCGATACCGACGATTCGCATCGCCGCGAGAACTTGGTACCAGCGAGATAAAGAGGCGGCAATTCGGGCGAACGACGAGGCCCAGGCCCTTCTGAACTGGATTATCGACGAGGTGATTGCGCATCGAAAGGCGAGAGCCTTCCTTCTTCGAACAAACACCCGACACCCATTGATCGATGCTCTCTTTGACGCTCGTCTTCTGCACGTAGTGAAGAAAAGCATCTCGGGGCAAGAGGAGGTGGGTGTCCGATATGATGCGTACAAGCTTGATTACGGTTGCTACGTCGATTTGCTTGCCACTAAGGCCGCTCCGTCGGTCTTCTTATTCCAATCAGAGACAGTCTCTTACGACGCAGAATCAGCTGAAGCCGAAAATGCGGCAGCGGTGCTAGTGCCAAATGACGACTACCGCGCGATCAGAAGAGCCATCCTTGACCTAAATACATTTGAGAACCGATTCAAGGGCTTAGAGCCGCGGACCCCAACTGCTCAACTAGTCAAAGATAATTTAATGTGGATATGACCTTCATGCCGCAAGTTCTTTCGGAGCCGGGTGCCCCAGATCCCTCGCACTTGGGGACCTGGGATACCGCGGGTCAATCGAGGAACGCAATCTGCGGCGCGTGCCTCGCGAAGCGTTCCCGGTTCATATAGACACGATGCCAGCCAACGAGATTGATCGTCTTGTGATCCCGATGGCGGACTTCGCCGCGTGCGTAGACTTCAGCGTTGCGCGTCATGCGGCGTGGACCCTTTCACGATCCGGCCGCACTCGACCTACCGCGCTTCGCCACCGGCCTGAACGCGCAGCCCCTCCTCGGCAATGCGGTACGGCACAAATCCGCCCCGCTCCGGCGCATCCTGCGAAAGCACGGCGCGTAGGGCCGTTGCCGCTTCCACGTCGCGGGCCAGCATCATCAGAAACCCACCTCCGCCCGCCCCTGCCAGTTTGGCTCCGTAGATAAACGGCCGCGCCCGGTCGAGAATCGCATTGATCGGCGCATTGGTCGTGTGCGGATCGAGCACCTGATTCAACTGCCAGTGCCGGTCCAGTAACTCACCCAGGTGCTTCCAATCGCCTTCGGCCATGGCGTACGACATCTCCACGGCCAGCGTCTTGATGCTATGCAGCACCTGGATGGTCGCCGTCTCGCGCGCCAGATAGCGCGAGACCACCTGGCGCAACAGATCCTTGGCGATCCTCTGAATGCCAGTGTTATAGAGCACCAAATGCTCGCAAAACTCTGCTTGACGCTCGTCGCTCCACACCACTGGCTGCACGCGAATCCGCTGCCGCAGACCGGGCCCGGTGATCAGCAGTTTGGCCCCAGGGAAGATGCCGCCTGCCTGATCTTGCCAGCCGCCGCCCGTCGTCATGCGCTGCTCCAGTTGCATCACAGCCTGCGAGAGAGCATGATCGTCGAGCTCGCGTCCCGACATCACAGCTAATGCGCGAATCACTGTCGCGGCCAGAATGCTGCTGGTGCCCAGCCCCGACCCTATCGGCAACCGCACCTGGCAGCGGATCTCGATGCCGCCGCCCAGCGCCGCCAGAGTCTCTTTAAGCATCTGACCTTGCACCGGAAGGCCATGCAGCCGCAGCGCCGCGCGCGGAATCGAAAACACACTTCCCGGCCCGCACGGCTCCAGCAGTTCCTCGGCGTTGCGATACTCGGCCACCGCGCCGTGACCGTCCGCATGGCAACGGATCACGGCCTCGTCGATCCGCCGAATCTCCGTCTCAATCGGATACGCGCCGTCGATCTCCAGCGCGCAATTCAGCACCGTGCCGCCCCAGTCGAAACAGAACGGCGGCGTGTCGGACCAGCCTCCGCCCAAATCGATGCGCGGCGGCGCTGACACATGAACGCGATCGAACCGCCAGCGAGCCGGTTCCGGCTCCGCATCCCCGGCAGTTCCCTCGCGCACCGCATCCTGAATGCAGGTGAAGGCCGCAGCCTGTGCCTGCACAGCCTCGTCCCCGAAGCCGGCCCGCTCCAGCAAGTGCGCCGCCTGCGTCAGGTGACAGGCTGCATGGGTCAAGTCTTCCGCGCTGGCTTTGCGCAACTGCTCCGCGCGTGTTCGCAGCGTACGCCCCGCCGCCGCGGCCGGCGCCAGACCGGGCAGGTTTGCCAGCAGCGGCCGCAAGTCCGCGTCCGACTCAGCCAATTCGACGACAGTCTCCTGCCAGATGCCCTGCAAACGGCGGTTGCGGGCTTCGGCAAGAGCCTTTCCGTCGGCGCACTGCGCGCTCTCGGCCAACGATAGACGCCGCGCCGCGCGCCAGTTCTCCAGCCCGTATCTACTCGCGTACCCCATCATCCAGCGCGCGCATGCCCAGGCCTCGTCCGGCGTGGTCACGGGAAACAGGGCGGCATTCCACAGCGTCGGCGCTTCCCCCGCGCTCCATACGTCTTCGCCGCGCAGGCCAAGCCGCTCCAGCGTTTCCAGAATCGGCCGGTTGAACCACGTAGCATTCTCGATCGCCTGCTTCGGATCGTCCTCAACTCCATACACGCGGATCACCCAGCCGTTGCCGCCGGCAGTTTCCACCGGCAACTGGTGAACCACGGTGTCTTCGGGAACTTCCACAGGCTCGCTCAATCCAGTGAGTCCGTGCAGAATGGCGCCGCGGCTGGCGTACACTGGCCCGCTCAGGTCGCATTCCAGGATCACGGCCTCATGTCCGGCCTGGCATACGCCGCCAATTACGCTATCGAGAATCCCACCCGACCCCGCCGCCAGCGACCGGAACGAGCGCGTTGTTCCCGCGTGGAGGAACTCTCCCTCGACGACAGCGCAGTGGAACTGAGCAGGCCGCTCGGGCGCGCGCAGGATTCTTCCCAACTCCTGCCAGAACGGCCCTGCGCCGCTCTCCGGTTTCCACTGGCCCGTAAGCCCGCGAGTGATTTGATCGTAGAGATCGACAGCGGGCAGCGGGCTGAATCGCGCCAGCCCGGCCAGCGCCGCCGTCAGATCGGCGTCAAATCGCAGTAACCCAACATCGACCGCAACACGCCCATCTTCCAGCACCCCGCCCGCGGCTCTCACCTCCGCCGGCGTCGGCTTTTGCAGGAATGTATAAACCTGGTCCCCGGCTCCAACCACATAGACGCCGTGATGGCTTGCCGTCTCCGCATCCAGCGGCATCGCAACGCCGGTCACGCCCGGCCGGTCCCATTGCACCTTGCCCGCGTCGAACCGCAGCACCACATCGCCCGAAGCCACCAGCAACCCGTTCGGAATTCTCTCTGCCCACGCCGCTGACAGCGCCAGAGTTTCGTCGAAGACTGTCGTCGTCCCGCGCAACTGCGTGCGCGAAGGCAGCACGCCAAATAGCTTGCCGCCCGGCGAGTATTGCGGCAGCCGCCGCGAATCGCCCCCCGAGTGAACCAGCAGCGCCCGATGCTCGCGCCACCACTCGCGATCCTTGCCTAGAACCTCCAGCGCGTTGATCGTCGCTCCACCGCTGCCCACCCTGCGGTCGTCTGGATCGGGAACCACCAGAAACTCGGTCTCTTCGGGCAGGATCCCAGACAATCTCCGCCGTTCGATCTCATCGCGATACAGCCCCGCCTGCCGCACCGATGAGGCCGTGACCATCACAACGTGCCAATTCTTCAATGTATTTCTCCGCGATCGAAGGGAATAAGGCAGCACTCAGCTACGGACCAAATATATCCCAGTGGCCTGCGCTCATGATCTCTCCGGCACTCGCTCCAAGAACTGAGACAAGTGTGGCCAGGAAGCGCGGGAGGATGCTCTTGAGTCCGCTAAAGCAGTTTTTCCGTTGCTCAGTCGTGTGGCAGGTGAATGACCGTGGTTTCACCAGCATGAATAGGAGCTTCTGAACGAGAGTGAGTGCTCGCGTCTGCTGGCAGCATCATGAGAAACATGCAGTTCGGATCGTAAGCGGAACAGGAGAGGATGCCCTGGCGTATGATGCGCTCGGGACCATCGTCCGGGAAAGGAATATTGAATTTGCCCTGTATAAGCAGGCTTCCGTATGTCTCAAGAGTAGGGTCGCCGCCGAGCATCTTCACATCACTTACCTTGCCGCCGGCGAAAAGCACCAGAAAGTCGGCGGAGGCCGTCACCGGCTTCTCACGCGGAAGATGAGCTGTGCGAAGGTTCTGGAGGCGCTCTGTGCCGTTGTAGTCATTCGAACCTGCGTCGCCGGTGCGCTTTTCAAGGGCATTGATCCGCTCTTGGAATCCGGCGACGAACTGGTATCCGCGCGCCCTGGCTAGCCTGTAGGCATCGAGCGCCTGTGCGTTCTTTCCTTGCTTTTCGTAGATTTGTCCCAGGTGATCTCCGGCGCTTGGCTCCTGGGCCAAAGTCCAAGCCGCAAGCGCATATTTCTCTGCAACTGCAAGGTCGTTCGCTTTGAAGGCCACCCATCCTCTGCGATCCCACGTGAGCGCCAAACTTGTCATCGTCTTGATCTGCAGATCTGTGATGTTTGCGAGAGATAGTTTTGCGGTCTGCTCCTCAGTGAATGACACTGCGCGTCTGGCTGTATCCTCGGCTAGATCGAGAGCCTTGCCCGTGTCGGCCAGCGTCAATGCGATGGTGGAAAGCAACGCAGGATCGTCGGTTTCATCGGCGGCTGTCTTGAGCGCGGCGAGTCCCTCGGTTTCCTTGCCGGTCTGCAAGCAGGACTGTCCATACCAGAGCTGGTCCAGCGCCCTGTCAGGGCGTAACTTGATCACCTTTTCCAACACCGGCAGCGCCTCTTTCCATCGCTGCATTTGGACCAGCATCCAGCCCAGCTGTGAGGTAGTGTCTACGTCATCTGGGGTGATCTTCAATACGGTCCTAAGAAGCTCGACAGGGTCGTTGCCCTTGACCCGGCTCAACATCTGGGCACACGAAGGCGGAGCTTCCTGGCTGTCGGGATGTTCTTTCAGCTCCGCGCGGCAGGCATCCAATCCTTCCTCAGTCTTGCCCTGCATCAAGTAAAGGGAACCATAACCGGCATTCAGATTTGTCTGGTGCGGACTGAGTTTTTTCGCCTTGTCTAGTTTGCTTTCGGCAGCTTCTGCCTCGTTGTTATCCAGATCCAACTCCGCCTGCCGAATCAACTCCGCAGCCTCGGGATTGTCCTGAGCATCGTTTGTGTTGGGCTCAGTTCCTTGGGTGATGATTGAGCTCATGTGATCGAAATCGTCTTTGACCACTTTTTGGAAAGCGACGTATTTCTGCCAGTCGTCGACGGGCACTTCGGCCCTGAGGAGGATAAGCCGTCGCTCCGCTCGGAACTTTCCGTTCGCGAACGAATACTTTGCGTGGTATTCAGAGAAGCTGGTCTTCAGGTCCACATTGGGCGGGGCTTCCATCGTATAGCCCGCCGGCAGAGTGACTTCCGCCGAGTAAATGGTTGTTCCAACCAAACCGGTCTGGATTGGCGACGCCGGCTTCTTGTCTTCGTCGACCAGGTTGATCGGCATTCCTGGTGAGGGCGGAGTGATCTGCCGGTTATCCCAGTTACCGTACTTCTTTCGCAAGTAGTCATAGGAAAGATGGAAGGGCTGTCTCGTATCCTCTGGATCGCCCACCTGCAGGTTAGTCACCTCGCCGCCAAAACCGAGCCGGTAAGAGATTGCCTGCATCACATCCTGCCATGTAGCGCTCGCGCTCGCGTGAAACGCTTCTCGAAAGACCACCTCACTATCGCCCCGAAGGGTCATTTCGCCGTGGCCCTTGAAGGTGCCTTCGCTACTCAGCTCGCCACGCATGGTGAAGTGATCTTCAGAGGAAAATGGCGGATCGGCCGGCGTCTTCATCAAAATGGGCTCGGCTGAAGCCGGCATGACGAGGGCTTGTTTATCGCGGAGATTGCTCAGCAGCATGCCGAAAGGCGCAACCTCGGGAGTGGTGTCGAGCCACAAGAACTGCTTGCCTTGCGGAACGACGGTAATTACATGGTCGAACTGCCCCGGAGAAGGAACGTCTTCATCGAGTTTCTGAGAGCTGTTGATGAGTACCGGCCACGCATCGATACCTTCAGCCTTGAGAAGCGCGGTAAGCAGCGTGTGCTTGTCCTTGCAGTCTCCATACTCGTTTTCAAGCACATCCGTTCCGGTGTGCGGCTGATATCGTCCGATGCCGAAGGAGAGACCAATGTAACGCACATGACTTGACACGAAGTCGTAGATCGCCTGAATGCGGGCTGGTCCAGCGGGAATATCCTTGACTAGCGCATCGGCCTTGGTCTGAATCTCCGGCGTGACCTTGGCCTGCGGCTGGGCCAGCTTGCTGTACCACTCTCCCACCTGCTGCCAGTTCGCAAAGGTGCTGAATTGAACGGACGGCTTTTTCTGCTCTTCCGCCTTTTCCTCTGTTCCTGTTGGCTTGGTGGACTCAGTGTGCGATGTGGCCCAAGTGTAGACTCGCTCCGCGCCATCATCGGTAATGACCGGCTTTAGATCGGCGTTGGCGATTCTGGGCTGCTTATCGCGGGGAACGCGAATTTCGAGTATCTCTTTGAGAACTACAAGGTTCCGGGTGAAGCTGTACGTATACCAGAACTGCCCTGGCACCAGCGGTTTATCCTCGACGTAAGCGACCTCGAACTCCAGCGTGTCGCCTACGCCTAGGGCTTTGACCGGAATCTGCTTCTGCTTCAAGTCGCTGTACATCGGTGCTGCGCGAGTAACGTCTGAGGGCAAATCAAGCACGTTATCAGCAGGAGTCGCAACTGTGGCGCCATCCGCTTTGTGTACTCGCACAAAATGGATGTCTACATGCTCGTTCTCGGAGGCATATGCGAAGCCCAATAGTCCCCAAGTGCGGACACCAGCATCGGAAAGCACCTTAATGCTCGTGGTTTGTGTTCTCACGGAGGTGCCGTCGGCAGAGAAGCGCATATGCGCCTCAGTGCTCAGGACAATTGAAGACTCTTTGGCGTAATCGGGTTTCTTCGGTTCATCCTCAGCGGCAAATCCGCTCCGCGCGGCAAAGGCGAGAAGGAAAAAGAGCGACACGAAAAACATGTTGCGAGTCATACCTATTTTTACTGCAATTCTGGCGGTACTGCACGTGAATCTCGAGAGAATCCAAGGAAAGTCGAATCCCAATCGGATGACGGCAACAGGAAGCCGGCCGCGCTGCAATCTGAAGGGGAATAAATCGCGCTCCCGCCACCAACGCCCTGGGAGAAAATTCCGCTTTGCGCTGCGATCCGGCCTTGAATCTCCACACAATCCGCAACTGAATGGCGATACCGCGCTCAGAGAAAGTCGATCACTTCGGCAGCAACTCGATAAACTAGCCGGTGCTTCTGCGTAGTGCGGTAGCTCCGGCAATAGGTCAGTACCGCTTCAGTTCGCTTATTCACGCGCAATATCGAAATTACGGCAGCTTTCGCGCTTCTGCTTCCGCATCCCAATGGTCTGAACCAGCCAGAAACATTTTGGGCCGGAACTGCTCGGCTTCCTTAGCGTTGAGCTGATGAGACCAGGGCGCACGGCCTGTTGGGTTCGCCCCCGGTCCGCTGCTGTTGAACTCCGCGTAGAACGCCTGAGGCACGCCCGGAGTTTTGTTCCACGAATTCCATCCCAGTGGATTAACGTCGGCCGAGAGTTCTGTGTCGATGTAGATAACTCGGGAGTAAGGACGCCATGGGCGGCCAAGACCGGTAACTTCCTTCCAGGGTTCCGGCACGTTCATTGCTGGGCTCGAAGCCGCAACGTGTTCAATGCCGCTGGTCACTTTGCTGTTGATGATTACGTAACCGGTGGTTTGATCGGGCGATGTGCGCGACTGCGCAGTCAGATACCCAGGGGCATTGGCGCGAAGTTCCGAGTGGTCGAATACGGCGGTGGCATTGCCAAAGATAAAATCGGTCCCGCCCTCGATGTAGGAGTCAACGTAGTATTGCCGTCCGTAGTCGGCGAAGAGCGTGTCCTGATGACCGAGAAAGCGGCAGTGCTTGAAGATGGAGCGATCGGCGCGCACGGCGGCCGCAACGGCCTGCCCGGTATTGCCGGCGGCATTCTCAAAAGTGATGTTGTCGGCTTCAAAGCCTGCGCCGTTCACCTCAACGGTTTCCGTGAAGAAGGTTCCGCCAGCCTGTTTGGCGTTCAGGCTGTTCGTGATCACTACGTCGGCCGGGGTCTTTCCCATGCCCAGCAAAGTGATGTTGGTGTGGTTCTGCGTTACGATGACGCGCTCGTGATAGGTGCCGGGCGCAATCTCGATGTAGACGCGCCCGGCCTTGCCGTCAGGCCCTATGCCGGCAAACGGGTGATGGTCCATCGCCATCTGAATCGTTGGGAATTCAGTAACTCCCTCAATGCCCGTCTTGACATCGGGAGAGACGCGTACATGCACATCCTGTGCGTGAATCATCGTGGTTACGAGCAATGCGGCGAGCAGCAATCGTATTTGCATGAAAATCTTATTTTCCTTTGACGAGCTTGATGGGCTGCCATAAAGCAGGCGCACCACTATTCTGCATCCTCCGGCGTGGCAACCGAAAGGGGGGAGCGACTACGCTTTGCGTGCAGCGCAGAATTAACTGAGGGATGAATCTCTAGGCCCAATGCCTTCCCAGCGCGCCCAGGTCGGCGCGAACCAGATCTTCCGGCGTCATCGCAACTCGAAACTCGACAGTGGCGTTAAACGAGAGAAACCATGGCTCGGCCAGCCTCGCGACATCGGAAGGGCTGTCGAGGTTCACGACAAAGATAGCGCCGCGGTGGCCGTCCCGTTCGGTGAAATAGGCCGACTCCGGCTTCATGGCGTCGAGAATCTGGTGCATCTTGTCTCCTACCGATCCGTTTCTGACAGCGGAGTTAAACGGCTCAATTGGAAACTGAACCAGCATGATCATGCGCATCGAGAACCTCCAGGCGCCAGGGAATCGCGTTTCAACTGCGACCGGCACGGCGTGAACTATAGCATGTGGCGCTCACCGAGCGCAGCAGATCGCTTCAACACCAAATCCGGCGCTGCCAATCGGGATTGCAAATCCCGGTCAGCCGATCCTGCGCACAGGCAGGCGTCCATCGAGCGTGTTGGAAGCGAAGCTATTACGCCGCCAGCTCAAGCTCCCAATCTGCGCCGCCTGACAATGCCTGAGCACCGCCTGCCGTGATAGCCTCCTAAGCAACGCGGTCTGCGCCCAATCGGCCGCTTCGAACTCAATCCTGGCTTTCGGCTCTCATCCTGGCGCGCTACATCTGTCGCGGGATTCTGCCGGTTGATCCAGTCTTCAAGAGGGTTTTCGATGAACTGTTTTCGTCTCGCTTCCTTTCTCGTCTTGGCAGCCGGTGCCGCGCTCGCGCAGGCGCCGGCGTCCTCGCAAGCCGATGCCGCAAAACCGGCGCTGCCTCCGGTCAGCAGGAGCTTCGATCTCTCGGCCATCGACAAGGCCGCCGATCCCTGCCAGGACTTTTACCAGTACGCCTGCGGCAATTGGATCAAGAACAACGCCATCCCCGCCGACCAGGTGCGTTGGGCGCGTTCCTTCTCGCTGCTGCGGGAACGCAATCGCTACCTCCTATGGCAGGAGCTCGACGCCGCCTCAAAAGACCCCAGGACACCCTTGCAAAAGCAGTACGGCGACTACTTCGCCGCCTGCATGAACACCGATCTAATCGAGCAGAAGGGCCTGAAGCCGATCGGGCCGGCCTGGAAGCGCATCGCTGACCTCGCCTACGTGAAGCAAATTCCGGCGCTGCTGAGCCAGCTCGAGAATGACGGCACGCCCGACGGCTTCTTCGAGTTCGGCGTCGGGCAGGATGACAAAGATTCGTCGAAGCAGATCGCGGTGCTCGGCCAGGGCGGGCTGTCGCTGCCCGATCGTGACTACTACCTTGAGGATTCCCCGCGATTCAAAGCCATTCGAGCGCAGTATGTGGAGCACCTGAAAAAGATGTTCACGCTCGCCGGCGACACAGCCGAGCAGGCCGCGACGGAAGCAGCGGCGGTGATGGAGATTGAGTCAGCGCTTGCGAAAGCTTCCACCAGCCGCACCGACATGCGCCAGCCGGAGAATCGTTACCACATCTATTCAGTCGCGGACTTCGAGAAGACCACTCCGGCATTCGACTGGAGTGTGTACTTCGGCGCCATCGGTATCGGGCGGTTCGACACCCTCAACGTCTCCACGCCGGAGTTCTTCAAAGCGCTCAGTGGCCTGATCCAGAGCGAGCCGCTTGATTCCTGGAAGAGCTATCTGCGCTGGCATGCGCTCCATGAGCAGGCAAACAACCTTCCCAAGGCGTTTTTCGACGAGAACTTCAACTTCTTCGGCAGAACCTTGCAGGGTCAGAAAGAGCCCCAGGCGCGATGGAAGCAGTGCACCAGCGCGACCGACAACGCGCTCGGAGAGGCCGTCGGCCAGGACTGGGTCAAGCAGAACTTTCCTCCCGCCGCCAAGGACAGCATGGACAAGCTGGTCGCGTCCATGGAGAAGTCGCTTGGCGACGATATCAAGACTCTGCCCTGGATGACCGAAGCCACCAGGAAAGCGGCCGAAGAGAAGCTGGCCATGATCCGCAACAAGATCGGCTACCCGGAAAAGTGGCGCGACTACTCCAGCGTCAAGGTTGACCGGAATGACGTAATCGGCAACTTTCAGCGCAGCGCCGTCTACCAGCGCAACTACAACTTTGCCAAGTTGGGCAAGCCCGTCGACGAGAAGGAATGGGACATGACGCCGCCCACCGTCAACGCCTATTACGACGACAATTTCAACGACATCAACTTTCCCGCCGGCATTTTGCAACCGCCATTCTTCGACCTCAACATCGACCCGGCCGTCAACTTCGGCGGCATCGGCGTAGTCATCGGCCATGAAATGACCCACGGCTTTGACGATCAGGGATCAAAGTACGACGGAAAAGGCAATCTGCGCGAGTGGCAGACCGCTGAAGACCGCAAGGCCTTCACCGACAGGACCGAATGCGTGGCCACGGAATACAGCGGCTTTGAGGCGGCTCCGGCGCATGACGACGTTGCTGCGCAAAAGCTCAATGGCCACCTCACCCTGGGCGAGAACACGGCCGACAACGGCGGCCTCCGCATCGCCTATATGGCGCTGCTCGATACATTGGCCGCTCAGGGCAAGTCCATCAACGACAAAGTCGATGGCTTCACAGAGGCGCAGCGCTACTTCCTCGGCTTCGCTCAGGTGTGGTGCCAGAACCAGACCGAGCAGTCGGCCCGCCAATCCGCGGTGGTTGACCCCCACTCGCCTGGGCGCTGGCGTGTGAATGGCTCCGTCGAGAACTTCGACGAATTTGGCAAGGCCTTCGGCTGCGCCAAGGGCCAGCCGATGGCGCCAGTCAACTCCTGCCGCGTTTGGTAAGCTTCTCGGCGGACGGGGCCGCGCCGGGCTATGGCCTCTGCCAGGCTGCCACGGATGCAGCGCCGTTCGCCGTCGAATCTTTCCGGGGTTTCTCTGTTGACCTTCTTTGCCGTCCCGGCGTCCAAACCGCAGCCGTCACCTTAAAAGTAGGTTGCAAGCGGATGGGCGCGGGATTTGTGGTTGCCCATCGAGGCGATGGCCTCAAATAATGCTTGGTTTCTGCATGTTCCACCTCGAAACTAGGCACAACCTGCCCTCGCCTTTTACAATGCAGCAAGGGACCCGTCCCAACCCAGCTCTGCTGTGGAACTAGCAAACTTGGCGGCGCATGGCTGACCAGGATGAAGGAATCGCATGAAGTTTACGAAATTCGGCAAGGCACTTCTGATGAGCGCCCTCTCTGCTGCGGTCGTCCTCAGCGTTACGTCTTGCATCCAGAGTTATTCGGTTGGCTATTTGTATGTGACGGGTACGGTGACGTCCCAATCCGGGGGAAACGGCATCATCACAGGCTTTGAGATTGATCACAATACGGGTCAACTGAATGCGCTCCACGGACTGCCGGTCTCCTCGGGCGGCGCCAACCCTGTCCGCGCCGTCCTCATCGTTGGCAGCCGCTTTCTTTATGTTCTCAACCGGGGTACCAATGCTGCGGGTGGCTCCGTGTGCACCTCGACTAACCCTTGCAGCGGTTCGAATATCACACAGTTCGCGGTCGGTGGCAACGGAGTTCTCAGTGCGCAGCAGACCTTCTACACCCAGGGCATCAACCCGTTCCGCCTCGTTGCCGACTCGACGGGCCGATACCTGTATGCGCTTGACCACGATTCCCCTGACAATACGCAGTGCCACCTTGCCTTGGGCGCCGGCGTCAATGCCTGCGGAGACGTAACGGCCTATTCAATTGACCAGACCACGGGCCGCCTGCAACTGATCGTGAATGCTCAGGTTACGGCGGCCAACGGCGCGTCGCTCACCTACTTTCCAGTTCCAGCCAACCCCATCGACTTTGTAGAGAATGGCGGATATCTGCTTACCCTGGTTGGAACGCCCGCCGCTGGTGATTCGGTCTTTCCTTATACCAGCGCCTCCAATGGGCAGTTGACCATCAGCTTGAATAGCTCGGACTCGATCGGCAGCGTACACAATGCTACGGCTATCGTGGCTGGCGGCTCGTATCTCTATGTGCTCGATAACGAAGCGCCCACCCCCAATCCAACCAGCGCAGCAAGCCAGATTCTCGCCTTCACCGTCGGAAGCGGCGGCGCTTTGCAGGCTCAAAACAGCGGAATCGTCGCCGATGACCCAACCCTCTCCAACCCCAATTACTTGGTGGTGGAGTCCAAGGGCAAGTACCTCTACTTGGCCAACCAGGCCGGGAATTCCGCCAACGCGAACAGCCCGAACGGCGGCATCGCCGGTTATGTGATCGACCAAAGCCAGCACACACTCAGCTTCACAGATCCCTCGACGTTTGGCACCGGGTCCGGGCCCCAGTGCATTGTCGAAGATCCGTCCGACCAGTTCATTTACACCGCCAACTTCACCGACTCAACCGTGACCGGTCGCGTGGTTGATCCGAATTCAGGCGTGCTCAACGGTTTGCGGGTGAACGGCGGCACTTTTGCGCTCTCCGGGCAGCCCACATGGTGCCTGGTTGACGGGCGTACCAACTAGAGCGGCTCCGGGCGCAGTTTCTTCCGGGTGGGGCCGGCCGGTTGGCTGGCTTCCACCTCGGATTCCGGCCCCCGGATTCCGGCCCCAGATGATAGAGTGACCGGATTCTTCAAGAAACGTAGCCGAATGCCAAGCGCGGCTTTTCCATAGGCGCAAGGGTTCGATACCAAACAGATTTTTTGCGGGCCTGAAACGATGGCTCTCTGACGAAAGATGCGCATGAAGTTCAACAAATCCGGCCAGCTGCTGCTGGTCTCCGCGGCCAGCCTCCTGGTGGCTGCACTTGTGACCGCCTGTGGCACGCTTACCGTGGATTTTGTCTTTGTAACCAGCGCCAAGGCTGCGGGAGCCGACAGCTACGGCGAGGTTGACGTCTTCGAGATCAACTCGGAGTCCGGAGCCATGCGCCAGATCCCAACGTCGCCGTTCCCGTCGGGCGGACGCAACCCGGTAGCCGAAGCTGTCTCCTCTGACAACACAAACCTCTACGTGGCCAATCAGGACGACAACACAATTGTCCAGTTCATCATCGGCAACGACGGCAAGCTCTATCCGCAGAACACCGTGAATACGCCCGGAGTCTACCCCCTCGCCGTCGCGGTCAGCGGAATGAACCTGTTTGTCGTGGACACGTTCCAGCCGCTGCCTTCCTGCTCAACAGCCGCCCCCTGCTCCGGTTCCATTGCTGTGTTTCCGATTACCGCCTCTTCCGACACTCCTCCCAGCGATCGACCGGGACCGTTGCCGGTCCCCAATGGAAGCCTGAGCTACTGGCCGCTGAGCCTGCCCAGCAGTCCCAACGACGTTTTGGAGCCCACGGCGATCAACGTTCTGGCTTCGGGGAAATACCTCTATGTGACCGCCTACGATGCGACGGCAAAGGCAAACTATCTCTTCGGATATTCCATCGGCTCAAGCGGCGCGCTTACTCCGCTGAACGGTGGCGCGCCCTTGGGCGGGGCGGGGACGCCTTTTGCCACGGGAACTTGCGCAACCGCTTACGTCAATGCGCCCTTTGTCGTAGGAACCTGTCCTGCCGCCATCGCCAGCGATCCTAGCAGCACTTACGTTTATGTCACGGATAGCGCAAACGGCAAGGTTCGCGGCTACTCGGTCGCCTCCGCCACAGGCCTCTTGAGCCCGCTCGGCGGCAGCCCGTTCCCGGCCGGCAATCAACCCTCCGCTATCACTATCGATCCTGCTTACGCTTATGTTTACGTAACCAACTCGCTGGACTCTACCGTTACTGCCTATTCGATGAACAGCGGAGCGCTCACCAGCGTCGGCACCTATGCCGCTGGCCTACAGCCTGTAGCCGTCGGCATCGATCCCTCGACACACCACTTCCTTTACACCGTCAACTTTCTCGGCAATACGGTCTCCGGCACGGTCTCCGGGTTTGAGTTGAGCCCAACCGACGGCACGCTCGTCAATTCGCAGAATTCTCCTTACACCGCCAACGCCCTGCCGACAGCGGTCGCGGCAATCTCGCACAACGGCACCGGGGCAGGTACGCAGAAATAGAGTCCGGTGCGGCTTTGGCCCGCCGGCTCAGTAAAGCATCGTTAGCAACACCGCGCAACCGGCTTTTACAATGGTTGCGGGGCAACCTAAACCAGTTTTCTCGGGCTTGATCGTGATAGCCCACCACGAAGGAAGCGCATGAAGTTCAGCAAATTGAGCCAGTTGTTTCTGGTCTCCATGATCGGCCTTGCAGTGGCCACTCTCTTGTCGGCCTGCCAGATCGTCACCATCGACTATATCTTCGTGGCCAATTCCTCGGGCTCGGGAACAAGCAGCGCTGGACAGATCCAGACCTACGACGCGGACTCCGAGACCGGTGCGCTGCGCATCGGACAGCCCGATGTGCCCTCCGGCGGAACCAATCCGGTTTCCATGGCCGTATCCTCCGACTACGCGAATCTCTACGTGGCCAATGCGGGCAACAACTCGGTGGTCCACTTCGCACTTGACGGCAACGGTGTTCTCACCCAGAAGGACACGGTCACAGTCAGCACCACGCCCGTTTCCATCGCGGTCAACGCTACCGGCACCTACCTGTATGTGGTCTCGGGAACCACTTCCGCCACGCTCACGGAGTATTCCCTATCGAGCGGCACAATCGGTTCCATTGCTGCCACGGCGCCTCTCAACCTCAGCTCCGTCAACTCCTTGTTCGCCGGCGACACGATCATCCCGACTGCTGTCACCGTTCTGGTCAACAACAATAGCTCTCTGACAACTACCAATGGCGTCTACGTCACTGCCTATGACCAGTCTGCTTATAATCCCGGCGGGACCACCACCAGCACCGCAAACCCGGGCTGGGTCTTTGGCTTTACAGTCGGCTCGGGCGGCGCGTTGACGGCGGCCGCAGGCAGCCCATACAACGCTGGAGTCAAGCCCACAGCCATCGCCAACGACCCCACAAACCGCTTTGTCTATGTCACCGACTTCGCTTCCAACCAGTTGATCGGCTATCAGATTCGGTCGGCCGGTGTCCTCAACTTCCTCATCAACGGCCCCTTCAGGACCGGCAACGAGCCGTCCGCTATCTCGATTGATCCGCGCGGGAAGTACATCTACGTCGCCAACGCCCTGGACTCCTCGGTTTCGGCCTACGTCATCGACCTCTCCACAGGAACCCCCTCGGGCTCGGTCAACGTTACCGGAAGCGCCATCAATTCCACTGACACGCAGCCGGTTGCCATCCTTGTGGATGCGGCGCTGGGCCGCTTCGTCTATACCGCCAACCACCTGGGAGACTCAATCTCGGGCTTCCGTATAGACACAGATACGGGCACGATGAGCGCTACGCAGGCTACGCCCTACCCCTCCGGAGCTAACCCCACCGCGATCGTTTCGGTTCCTCACGGCAACCATGCTATCCAGACGACAACTCCGTAGTTGAAAGAGAAGCGCTATCCCCAAAAGCCCAGCCCTTTCGCGGCTGGGCTTTTTGCTTCTCGTCAAGCCTGCGAATTGCTGCCTTGGCCCTTTTGGCTCCAAGCTTTTCCGATAGATGAATATCAATGTAGCTCCGGCACTCCGGCAAAATGCCGGCAGGAGAGGCTTTGTAACAGGGCATGACTTCAGTCGTGCCGAAGATGCTAGTGAAAACGGGTTGGGCTTTAGCCCCTGCTGCATTTATTTTCAGCCAATTGCACTTTAACAGCGGCTAAAGCCGGAATTCGGTAGGGGCGGCAATCGGCACGACTGAAGTCGTGCCCTGTTACAAGGCGAGATTTTCCTAATCCGCTACCTACCGCACGCGTTTGCCTGAGCAAGATGGATTTTCATATTCCAATAATCTTACGCCCCCATCCACTTGCGCAGTAGCCGTTGCGCCGGCTTCTCAACGAAGTGCAGTGCCAGCAGCGCCAGCACAATCAGCAGCACGTAGCTAATCCACGGATCGAACCGTATCAGACCCAGCCGCTCCAGCACATGCGAGTCGTGAACCAGGTTCCATAGGTTGAAGTGCAGCAGGTAAAGGCAGTAACTGGACTCGCCTATAAACACCAGCGGGCGCCAGCCCAGCGCACTCGCTAGCGGATTTTGCCCGGCCAGCCCCAGCACAATGCAGGCGAACAACGGCATCAACAGGCCGTCGTGGATAATGGCGTAAGGCACCAGCGGCCCCAGTGTCAGCAGGCCATAGATCCCGGCAAAGCCTCCCAGCCCCAACCAGAAGCGCAGCCGGCTGTCGCGTACCATCACCTCGTCGAGTTCGGCCAGCATCACACCGAATACGAAACTGGCGACATGAGCGTAGGGCGTATATTTGAGCGCCCACAGCCAGTGACCGTAGCTATAGCGGTCCGGATGCGCAATTCCGTCTGGATTGAATGCCATGTACAGCGCGCCGGGAATCATGCCCAGTACCCACACGCCGGCCATCTTCCACAGATGCGGCCCCACGCGCTCCGGCCGCTTCCAGCGCGCCAGCCAGGGAAAGAGAACGTAGTAGAACGCCTCGGCAGACATGGTCCAGGCAGGCGTGTTCACAAAGGTGGCGATGGCTGGAATCCAGCCCTGCAGCAGCAGGGGCGTGAGCGCCACGCCTGCCCAGAACATCCCGTGCGTGTGGCTTTCGTACTCCCTGGGCAACTGCCCCCAGGCCAACAACAGGCTCAGCAGGTAGATGGGATAGATGCGCGCGAAACGCGACTTCCAGAATCGCGCCAGGTCCAGCTCCCCGGCCCGCGCCCTATCGGAGTAGTTGTAGGCCAGCACAAACCCCGAGAGCAGAATGAAGTAGCTCACCGAGACAAACCCGGCGTTGACCACCGGGGCCATCCAGCCAAACCACAGGGGATTGGAGAAATGAAAGAGGACGATATTTACCGCTGCGAAACAGCGCAAACCCGTCAATGCGTTCAGCCGTGCTGGTTTGCGCGTCTCCACTGGTTGTTAGACGCCTCCATGCAACAGCAAAGTGCGGCAGCCCGAAACAAAAGCCGATAGCCAGCCACTAATCCCTGATCTTTAATTTTCGACCCCTGACCCCTGCCTTTACGCCGTCACCAGCGATCCGACCTTCTCTCCCATTACCACCCGGCGGATGTTCCCCGGCTGATTCATACTGAAGATAATCATCGGCAGGTTGTTGTCTTTGCACAGGCTCACCGCGGTCAGGTCCATCACCTTCAGTCCCTGGCGCAGAATCTCCATGTAGGTGATCTCGTCGTATTTCACCGCATCCTTGAACAGCACCGGATCGGCATTGTAGACGCCCTCTACCTTGGTTCCCTTCAGCAGCACATCGGCCTTGATCTCCATGGCGCGCAGGCTGGCCGCCGTATCGGAAGAGAAGAACGGATTGCCAATACCGGCGGCAAAGATCACCACCCGGCCCTTTTCCAGATGCCGCGTCGCCCGCCGCCGAATATACGGCTCCGCAATCTGATTCATGAAGACGGCGCTCATCACCCGGCACTGGACGCCGCGCTTTTCAATCGCATCCTGCAGGGCAATGGAATTGATGACCGTCGAAAGCATGCCCATGTTGTCGGCGCTCACCCGGTCCATCTCTTTGGCCTGTTCCTCGACGCCGCGGAAGAAGTTTCCCCCGCCCACAACGATGCCGATTTCCACGCCCAGGGCGTGAACTTCTACGATCTCGTCGACGATTCCCGACACTTTGTCAGTATCCAGGCCAAACCCGCGTGAGCCCGCCAGCACCTCACCCGAAAGCTTCAGAACAATGCGCTTATACATTCCTTTTTGAGTATCGCATACGTGCCACTGCCATGGTCTCGCCTTTTGGATGAGCGGCAAATCCGCAAAATGGCCCAGAGCTTGCGCCCTGGGCCATTTTCAACTTCTCCCCGCAGAAGGAACTTACTCGGCAGCCGCTTCCACGGCCTTGGTCGTCGCTACAGTCCAATCGGGCGCGCCCACCTTGAACCGCGCAAAACGCCGCACGGTGATGTTTTCGCCCAGCTTGCCCACCTTCGTTGCGATCAGTTCCTTGATGCTCACGGCCTGGTCCTTGATGAAGGGCTGATCCAGCAGGCAAACTTCCTCATAGAACTTGGCCATCTTGCCGTCCACAATCCTCTCGATGACCGGCGCCGGCTTGCCCGTGGCCGCGGCCTGCGCGCGAAAGATCTCCTTCTCGCGCTCGAGGTCTTCCGCAGTCACGTCCTCGGCCCTCACATACCGCGGATCGCTGGCCGCGATGTGCATCGCGATGTCCTTCATCAGCTCCTGAAAGTCCTCGGTGCGGGCAACAAAATCGCTCTCGCAATTGATCTCAACCAGCACGCCGATCTTGCCGCCGGCATGGATATACGTTCCCACCGCGCCCTCGTTGGTGCTGCGAGAGGCCTTCTTCTGCGCAGAGGCCATGCCCCGTTTGCGAAGAACCACAAATGCGCCTTCGATGTCGCCGTGAGTCTCCTGCAAAGCCTTCAGGCAATCGCCCATCGGCGCGCCAGACTTCTCGCGAAGCTCTTTCACCAACTTGGCATCAATCTTTTCGCTCACTGTCATCTCTCTCTTATCCTGTCTTTCGGCCCCTCTTGGGCCGTGGTCTCTTAACCGTCATCCCGTCCGTTAAGGCTGCGAAGCAGTGTCTGCCCGGCACAAGAAAAGCGTGGCGCAAAACCCTGGCGGCCACGCTTTTCTCATTATGCGCACTCGCGTGCAACAGAAAGATTAATCGCCGCCGGCCGCTTCGGCCTCTTCCAGCAGAGCAGCCACAGCCGCCGGAGCCTTGCGAATCCCGCCGCCTAATACCGCTTCCAGATCCACGTCTTCGGCCAGCGCCGGTTCCACCGCGGCCAGACCCTCGGCTTCAACTTCCGGCAGAACCTCGGCGAATGCCTTGTCACCCACCAGGTTCACGCCCTCGGCCGCGGAGTCCGCGATCTTCGAGGTGAACAGCCGGATCGCGCGCAGCGCGTCGTCGTTGCCCGGAATCACATAATCCACCACCGTCGGGTCGCAGTTGGTATCCACCACCGCCACCACCGGAATCCCCAGCTTGCGGGCTTCCTTCACGGCAATCGCCTCATTGTTCGAATCCACAATAAAGAGCGCATCCGGCAGCCGCTTCATGGCCTTGATGCCGGCCAGGTTCGCTTGCAGGTGCTTCCGCTCGCGCTCCAGTTTGATGACTTCCTTCTTGGTCAGCAGCTCGTAGCGGCCATCCACGGCCATCTCATCCAATTCCTGAAGGCGCTTCACCGACTTCTGCACCGTCACCCAGTTGGTCAGCAGGCCGCCCAGCCAGCGCTGGTTGATGTACGGCATCCCCGCGCGAGTTGCCTCTTCGGCTACGGCATCCTGTGCCTGGCGCTTGGTGCCGACGAAGAGAATCGTCTTGCCTCCCGCGCACAGCTCAGTGACAAACTTCGACGCATCCTTGAACAGCTTGAGCGTCTTCTGCAGGTCGATGATGTAGATCCCGTTGCGCTCGCCAAAGATGTATTCCTTCATCTTCGGATTCCAGCGCTTGGTCTGATGCCCGAAGTGAACACCCGCTTCGAGCAGCTCCTTCATTGTGATCGTGGCCAATGGGCCTCCTTTGTGGATTGCATCCGGGCTGGTCCTACCCTGGCCCGGATTGATCCCGCTCACGCGGGAGATTGGTGAAACCAGAGATCAGAGTTCAGGGTTCAGAGATCAGAACGAAAAGCTGACCCCTGAAAACTGAACCCTGCAAGCGCGCTAGCGCTTGCTGAACTGGAACCGTGCGCGAGCGCCCTTCTGCCCGTACTTCTTGCGTTCCTTCATGCGCGAGTCGCGGGTCAGCAGGCCTTCGGCCTTCAGCACCTTGCGCAGCTCCGGATTGAACTCGACCAGCGCGCGGGCCACACCCAGCTTCACCGCATCGGCTTGCGCGGCTACGCCGCCGCTCTTCACGGTGGTCACCACGTCGAAGCTGCTTGCCAGTTCAACCAGCACCAGGGTGCGCTTTGCCGCCACACGCTGCTGCTCGGTCACAAAGTAGGTGTCGAATGCTTTGCCGTTGACCTTCCACTCGCCCGTGCCGGGACGCAGAAAAACGCGGGCGATCGCCGACTTCCGCCGTCCCGTCCCGTAATACTGAACCAGATCTGCCATTCTCTGCTCTCTCCGCCGGCTCTTCCGATCCCGGCCTAAACCTTCTCAATCTCTAACCACCAGCGTCGAGCTGTCAGTTCTAAACTGTCCACTGACCACTGTTCACTGACCACTGCCTTCAGGCAATCTCCAAAGCCACCGGCATTTGCGCCTGGTGGGGATGCTTGTCGCCGCGATATACCTTCAGCTTGGTGGCCATCTGGCGGCCCATCTTGCTCTTGGGCAACATGCCCTTGATGGCCTGCTCCAGAATTGCCTCCGGCTTGCGGTTCAGCAGCCGCACGAACGATTCCTCGCGCAACCCGCCGGGGAAACCGGTGTAGCGGCGATAGAGCTTGCTCTCGGCCTTCAAACCGGTCAGCCGGACCTTCTCCGCGTTAATGACGATTACGTGGTCGCCCATATCGATGTACGGCACGTACTGGGGATTCAGCTTGCCGCTCAGCACACTGGCAGCTTTCGTCGCCAGCCGCCCCAGCGTTTGGCCGCTGGCATCCACTACAAACCATTTGCGGTCGATATTCTTCCCGCTCGGAACAAAGGTGCCCATTTCTCTCCTACCCTCTCAGAAGACCTGCCTGCGCCGGCCCGCCGTACAGCCATTTCAAGCCAAAACTCTCGCCAAAATAGGCGAATTTGCCCATGCCAAACGCGCACGGGCCCAATTTCTACCCACGTCCAAACAAATCTGTTCGGGTGAGAACTGCGGGGGCTGGCCCTGGAAGGGCTCTGGCCTTGCTGGACACGCGTCTATCCAATCGCGCCCAACAGCCGGTGGCCTGCTCCAGCGGACCCCTATGGGCAATCCACCAGCCGGGTCCGGGCTTGACACACAGACCCCAGGCGCAACACCGCGCAAGGATTCCAGAATACCCGAACCGGGCTATAGAGTCAACGAAAAGGCGAAACAGACAGGGCCGGCGGAGCTTCGTCTCGGAGGGCGTACGAAGGATCGAGCTGCGATTCGACGCAAACGCTCGTCTTCGGAGGGAGCAGGGGTCTTCAGACCACTGAAAAGCAGCGCATTTGCTGAGCGGCCTTCAGGCCCGGGGCGCGTTGCGGCTGCGAACCGAGGATGCAAAGCAGAGACCCTGACCGGCTCAAACGCATTGCGCGTTCGGCAACCTGAATAATCGGCTCTCAGACCTCGCCTGTCGAATTTGTTTCGATTTTGCTGGCGATAGATACATCCAGAATCCCGAAACGGCGTTCAAAGTGGTTCCCGATTCACGCAAGGGGCGTGTATCCTTGCAGGCAATATGAACCCCAAACGAAATAGACCAATCGGCGTCATGCTGGTCTCTCTCGGATTCTTATGGATTGGGTGCGGCGGTACCCTATTCCTGCCCATCATCATTCTGACTGGTGGCATGTCTTCCCTATGGCGACTTGCACTTGGATCGGTTATCCATTCGGAGGCATCGCTCAACACGATTTCTTACGTGCTTAACTCGGTCTGGTTCCTTTTGTACGTGGTGTACGCAGTCATCGGATTTGGGCTCTGGAAATTAAAGAACTGGGCCCGCAAGAGCATACTAGGCATTGCAATCGTCGGAGTCATAGCCGGATTTGTTGTCTCGCTCATTTTTGTGAGGCCAATAATCCTCGGTATCAGCGTGATCGGTATCGCAGTCGTTCAACTCGGCTGGCTAAGTTGGTACCTCATGCGGCCGCGCGTTCGGTACGCGTTTGGAGATTGGAATCGGTACAGTCCCACTGGTGATTGGATTGAACCTCCGGGCCTTTCAACGCGCGGGAAGCTGGGTATCGGTACACTCGCCGCAGTGTCTGTTGTCGTTCTCTTTGTGATTCCCTTGTTCTTCGGAGTTGACGCAATGATGCGAAGGTCTGATGCCTATAAGCTCACTTTGAACACTGCGCAAGCATCCCCGTGCGTTACGAACGCGTTGGGCTCGCCATTGGAGCCCGGCTGGATGGTGACAGGAGGTATTAGTGAATCCTCCACCGAAGGATCTGCAAACCTCAGCATCCCGGTCAGTGGCCCGAAAGGAAAGGGCAATCTCGACGTGGACGCCACGCAGCTAAATGGGAAATGGAGGATCGACTCGTTAGTCTTCACGCATGGGACGGTCCGCTCTAATATTGTTCCATCAGAATCAAATCAGGGCTGCCAGTGACCGGAGTTCCGATTCCGGTCTAACCGCCGCATATTCGGGGACTACACCGCCGCTGCCGTACAACGCAGATTCACATAACGTTGCGCAACCCGGGCGTAGAATCATCTGTCGGCAGCGAGACCGCCGCCAGACCTGGGAGAACGCCCATGCCCAACGTCCTCATCCCCACGCCCCGCGGCCAGATGCCCGCTTACCTCGCCGTCCCGCCCAACCCAGTTCCCGCGCCCGGCGTCGTTGTGATCCACGATATCTACGGCATGAGCCAGGACCACCGCAGCCAGTCCGACTGGCTTGCCGAAGCCGGCTTTCTGGCCGTCTCCATCGACCTTTATTACAAAGGAGGCCTGCTGTTTTGCCTCCGCTCCGTAATTCGCGACATGATGGCGCGAACCGGCCCCGCCTTCGACGACGTAGAGGCCGCGCGCGCCTGGCTGCTGGCCCAGCCCAACTGCAACGGCAAGGTTGGGGTCATAGGCTTTTGCATGGGCGGGGGATTCGTCCTGCTGCTCGTCTCCGGGCATGGGTTCTCTGCGGGCAGCATCAACTACGGCGGCAAGATGCCCGCGGAGGTGGATGATTTTCTCAAGGCCGCCTGCCCCGTCGTCGGCAGCTACGGCTCGCTGGCCAGGTGGGAGCAGGGCGACGCCGACCAGCTCGAAAAAGCCCTCCAGCGTGCCCTTGTCCCTCACGATGTCAAGGAATACCCCGGCGCGGGCCATTCCTTCATGAACAACCATCAAAGCTTCGTTTTCAAGCTTCTCCGTTTCGCCCGCATTGGCTACAACGAGTCCGCTACCCAGGACGCCCGTCGCCGCATCGCCGCTTTCTTCCACGCCCACCTGGATACCCAGAGTGCTCGATTTTCGGACTCTGCCTCTTCGGGTGCTTCGCCCCGCCGATGAACCCGGCAGGAGAACAGCCGACCATGCAGGTTACCGTAACCGTCTCCGACGCAATCATTCGGGAAGCTGGAACTCGCGGGCTTCCAGTCGTCGATTTTGTCGAATCGCTGATCGACAAGGGCATGTCCGTCCCCTCGGAACGCCCGGTGCTCGACAACGCAATCGAGCGCATCCGCGCGCTGCGGTCGCCTGGCCACGGACCCAGGCAATAGGGTCTCCGCAAGCTCTCCGGGCGGGGCGGACGATCATCGCCCCGGTGCGGCGGTGGACGCTCGTCTTCCGGCGCTGATAGACTGGTAGGGTTGCAGTCGCGGCTCATCCGCTGGAGAGCGCCCGCCCGCAAGTCAGCTTAAGAAGGATTAGAAAAGACCCCGTGGATACTCAAACCCGTCACGCCCTCAAGCAAGACAGTTTTGCCCAGGCTACCGCCAGCAGCTTCAGTTGGATCAGCGGTCATCGTTCCGGCGTTCTGCGCTGGGTCATCGGCGTTGTTGCCGCAGTGGTTCTGTGTGTAGGCGGGCTGGTGTTCTGGAACATGCGCTCCACAGCGGCCGACAGCGCCCTGGGCGCTGCTCTCGACATCTACACAGCGCCCCTCGCGACGCCCGGCGCGCCGCCGGAGACCGGCATCTATGCCACCGCCAGCGAGCGATCGAAGGCCGCCAACCAGAAGTTTGCCGCTGTGGCCCAGCAATACGGCTGGCTACCAGAGGGCGCCAAAGCCCACTACTTTGCCGGCATCACCGACCAGGAACTGGGGCAGACCGCCTCGGCCGAGACTGAGCTCAAGCAGGCGTCCGGAGCCTGGGACCGCAATCTTGCCAATCTGGCCAAGCTGGCGCTCGCAGGTCTCTATCATCAAACCGCCCGCGACGCTCAGGCCATTGACCTTTATAACCAGTTGGCGGCCAAGCCGTCTGAGACGGTTTCAGCCACCGTCGCGCAGCTCGACCTGGCAGACCTCCTTGCGGCATCCGGCAAGCAGGACCAGGCCCGCGCTCTATGGGCCAAGGTGAAGGACGCCGATAAGGATGGCGCTGCCGGGCAGATCGCCACGCAAAAGCTGGCTCCCAAGCAGTAGGGCACGGGGGCAGGGAATCAGGACTCGCGGAGCCTCAGGCTTCGCGAGTTTTTGTTTGACGCCGATGCTGCCAACGCGGCGCCCCCGCGCTTGAGCATTTCCCGATCCGCCTGCGTCTGGTGAACTATGAGCGCCAGCCAGGCAGTATTCTCAGGTTGGATGGAGATTCCAGACAGCGCTGTGGACGAAAAAGCCCGCCGGCACGCGGAAGAAGAGATCCTAGCGGCATTGGTTAGCCAATACGCGGGCACGCTCTACCGCGTGGCCTTCTCGGTGCTGCGCAATCCCTCCGATGCCGAAGACGCCGTGCAAGAGGCGTTTCTGCGCGTGCTGCGCCATCGCGACACGCTCGACGAAGTGCGCGACCAGCGCGTGTGGCTGATCCGTATTGTGTGGAACATCGTGCTCGACCGCAAGCGCCGCTCGAAGACCAGGCCTGAGACCGACGACATCTCCGAGCTGGCCCGCGTGCTGCCCTCCGCCGGGCTCAGCGCCGAGCAGATCGCCTCAGCGGCCCAGCACCACGCGCATGTACTGGCCTGCGTGGAACAGCTCCCTGTAAAGGAGCGGGAAGTGCTTATGCTTTCGGCCTTCCAGGAACTCAACAGCGTTGAGATCGCATCCGTGCTGGCGATCAGCGAGTCCAGCGTCCGCTCCCGGCTCTTTCGCGCGCGCAATCTGATGGCCGGCCTGCTCGATCACACGAGGAGTTTGCGATGAATGACCCAGTTCACAACAGTCTTTTGAACGATTCGGTTTTCGGCGAAGCGCCAAGTGCCGCTGAAGCGACCTTGCGCCTGATCGCCAGCCTTCCCGCGCCGGAGGGACTTGAAGACCGCATTCAGGCCGGACTCGGCGCTTCCCCGCGCGGCGGCCGTGTTCTCGTCTGGCCTGCGGCGCTCAAGCCAGACAGCGGCTGGATGCGCTCGGCTGCCGCGGCGGCCATCGTGTTCGTGGTTGCTGGGGGCGGATGGGGTGTGTACTCCCACGTTCAGCAGCCGCAGTCGGCAAAGGTCATCGTCCTCCCGCCCCGCTCGGCGGCGCAAGGCGGCTTTTCAAGCGCCGGCGCCATGCGCACGCCGCAGACCCTCAATGGACCGGTGCTCGCGCATCCTGTAACGGCTCAGCCGCCAGTGGTCAAGGCTCCCGCCAAGCGTCCTGTGCAGGTTGTGCAGAAGCCGGCGCGCCCAGGAAAGTCTGCCCCTGCCGGCAAAGCCAGCGCTCAAGTTGTTGCGCCGCAGGCGAAGTAGCGCATCTCCTCTTGCCGACGGCGCTAGCTACGAGCTCTTCGTAACCGCGCGGATCAGAATGCCCAGCAGCGCCAGCACCACGGCGCCCCAGAACGCCGGGAAGAACCCATGCACATGGAAGCCGCGCACAAGGTTCGCCGCCAGCAGGATCATCAGGCCGTTGATCACCAGCAGGAATAAGCCGAAGGTAAGAATGCTGATGGGGAAGGTGACGATCTTCAAAAGCAGGCCAACTGTCGCATTCAGCAGCCCAATCACCAGCGAGGCGATCATCGCGGGCCACAGTCCAGCCACATAAAAGCCGGGCACAATCTTTGAAACCACCATCAGGGCTATCGCGTACAACAGCCATTGAGCCAGCACTGCGAACATGCGTTCATTCTCCTTGTCGTCCGATTCCTTGCGCCTGCTGGAGGCCCTTCCGGCTCAGCCTCCGCGCGTGTAAGTAGATCCTGAAGCGTTGGATGCGATCCGCGGCTTCATTCGCAGCATCGTCGAAGAAAATAATCCCTGGCGCGCATGGCCAGCGGGTTTTCATTCTCACTGCCTCTGGAGACCCCGGGGATGCAAATGGGGGTTGAAATCGGATTCGTGGAGCTCGTTGCGCCGTTGCTGAATCACGGCGTAGCTCTCTTTTGCTGTGCGGTTTACTCTTGCTTCGTGAACGCTCGGATCGCAAGGCCCAGCACGGCCATCACCGCCGCGCCCCAGAGTGCGGGGCCGTCTCCATGCACATCGAAGCCGTTCACAATTCTCGCCGCCGCCAGGATCATCAGGGCGTTGCAAACAACCAGAAGAGCCCCGAATGTGAGGATGGTCAGGGGGAAGGTTACGGGCTTCAACAACAGGCCAAGCGTGGCATTCAAAAGACCGATCATCCCTGCCGCAATCACCGCAGGGTCGGGTCCGTCCACATAGAATCCGGGCATGACCTTTGACACAAGAAGCAGTGTGATCGCAGACAAAAGCCATTGTGCCAGCCATGCGAACATTAGGTTTTCCTTTCCGTGCCATTCGGCTTCATCATCTGCTGACTGATCCTGAGAGGTTTAAACGCAATTCTACAACTTTCGTTGTAGTCCCGTCGCAGAATCCGAAGCCAGGGGCCGATCCGTTCAAGGTTTGCGACCTTTCCCGGCCCACCGGGTCCAACAAAAGGTGCTCAGGTACCGGCCGACGATCGAACTCTAATCAAACCCGAGGAATAGCCCTCATGCCCCCGCTGCGCATCTTCAGGCTCGCCGTTTTGCTTATGCTCCTGCTGCTCGCGCCATTGGTTCAAGCCCAGCAGCCGGCCGGCCAAGCCCTGCCCGAGATTCGCCAACTCCTGCGCGAGGTGAGGGAGCACCAGAAGCAGCTTGAAAAGGTGCGCGAAAACTACACCTACAGTTCGCTACAGACCACCCAGGACATCGACGCCAGCGGCCATGTAAAGAAGACCGAAACCGAGGAGTACGAGCAGTTCTTCGTCAACGGCCACGCCATCGGGCGTCTGGTGAAAAAAGACGGCAAGCCGCTCGACGAACACGGCCAGCAGAAGGAGACCGAGCGCGTCACCAAACTCGTTGAAAAAGCTCAGCAGACCCCGCCCGATCAGCCGCTTCATGCACAAACCATCTCCGTCAGCCACGTGCTCGAGATGATGGACGTGCGCAATCCCCGCCGCGAGACCTTTCGCGGCCGGCCCACCATCGTCTTCGACTTCATCGGCCGCAAAGACGCCAAAACGCACGGTCTCTCCGAGGACCTCTCCAAGACGCTGCAAGGCTCCCTGTGGGTCGATGAGGCCGACCGCCAGATTGCGCATCTCGAGGCCCGCTTCATGGATAACTTCGATGTCGTTGGCGGCCTCTTTGCGCGCATCGACAAGGGCTCCAGCTTCTACTTCGATCAGGCTCTGGTAAACGGCGAACTCTGGCTCCCCGTCGGAGGCGAGGGCACCATCCAGGCCCGCGTCCTGCTGCTCAAAGGCATTCGCCAGCACGGCGCCGAGCGCGACTACGACTACAAGCGCTTCCACGTAGAAGCTGAACAGCAGAAAGACGCCAAGGTCGTGCCGGAAACCAAGCCACCCACCCAGCCATAAAGCCACAACCCCATGCGGCTAAAACTTTTTCAAAGAAGTGTAGGGTTGGCGTACCCACCCATAAGCGCTAAGACTCGCAGAAATTACTTTCGGATTGCCGGTCAACCAACCAGAACAATGTGAAGAGGTCTAATAGCGTGGCCCGAAATCCTGCTGAACTCCCTCTTGAGCCGCTGTGAGATTCTCTTGCGTAGCCTCGGTGACGCCGCAATTGCCTGCGTCGAAATCCGGAGTTTCGGAGCTTGGTTTGCCCGCGAAGCTAGTTCCCGTCAATATCACCGGGGCGCGGGACAAGGGTCTGCTACACTTCCCCTCGTCGTCGCAGGTGACAACTACGCGAAAAACATGACCGCCGCGAACTGGAGCCGTACCCTTCAGCACATTTTTCAAGCGCAGATCTGTTAACCAGCTGTCTAGCGGCTTGAAATAACCATTGGTCTGTCTGGGCACCGCTTCGCTCCGAACAACCTCGTCTACTAAGACGTCTCGTGCCTCTCGTGCGCGGATTTGTACTGTGGGGAAGCAGTTCGTACGGAGATCCGCGCTGGCGGCATTTTGCTCTATTTCCCGTGCATCCGCCGCTTCTTCCTCTTCTGCTCTGGGCAGGAGCTCTCCACGGCTCAAACACGCGGCCCAGCGCGTAAAGCAATCAAAGCGGAAATCCGTAAGTGCAGCCTGTTCTTCAGGACTTTCTTCTGGAGTGAAATGCACTTCAAGAATGGTGCGCCTGTGTATGAGACCATGATTCGGATGTTCAGCGATGGTATAAGGATTTGACTCGCTTAGCTTAGCGCCTTCCCTAAAGGCAACATCAAGCGTTGGCCAATAAGTACTGCCAATCTTGTCTTTCAACCAAAAACCACCTCCAGGAAAGATCCATCGACTGACTGGTAAGGCCACATCCATTCCATATCCTTTATTTGTTACGACGCCGTGAACGACGTGAAAGCCAGCACTCACTGCGGCGCTTCGCAGCCCAATCAATTCCAATATCCTTGCGCCGAGGTGCGGGCCTTCTTCGAAAACAAACGCCGGGTAAACCAACGGGAGATGGTAAATCCTGACGCTGTAACTGCAATCCTCTTCATTGCAGTTACCGTAGTAGCCGCCCCATCTGCCCCAACGAGTCATGAGCCTCTGTGCATCGGACCATGAACTGCGATTCAGGCTGAGAGACTTGATGTCGGCCAGCAAAGCCTCCGCGCGCATGCGAAAAAGCCATTGGCGAGCCATCATCGCCAGCCATCCGACGACCAGGAAGAGGGAAATTGCCGCCACACCTCTACGTAACTTGCTTTTCCAGCAGCGATGGATGGTCATGCCTAATTAGACACCGTACCGAAGGCGGATGTTCCTGTTTCCATCAGCGTCCTCGTTGCGCAGGTTTCATTTGGCGTTCCGAGTGAATGGTCGGCTACTCGGAAGCAATCGTCGAGGAATTGATCACTACTCGCCAATTCTCAATGTCGACCATTGAACTAAGCGGCCCATCTTAGCGCTAATCGGTGCCCCACCGGGGCGTCGCGTCTTCGGTTTTGCGGCTTCGGGGCCCCGACGACAGGTCTTCGTCGTTGGGGTGATCTAGGGTGGGATAGCATGTGCGCCCAGATAGCGAAACTGCCTAAGCCGATTTTTCGAGCGCGGCGCGCATATGCTCAAACCTGCGAATCGTATGTTCGCGTCCTGAACAATCCGCCGTATCGGAGCCAGATCCCGATGCGCCTTCAAACTCACGGTCGGTTCGCGCTCTATGCAGCCCGTCGACAATGGTTTGAAGCAGCGTCTCGATTCGACTCAAGTCTTGGTATTCCATGCTTCGACCATAGCAAAGAAACGGCGTAAAGTGCGATCCCATGGATCGATCGGGAATGTAGTTAGTACATAGGTTCTATGACAGATGCTGACCTATCCAGCTTGGTCTCTCGCTGAATGATCGATCCAACTAGCGGCCTCGTCGGACTGTTGAACCTCTGTCAACGCATTGAAAGGGCCCTCAAAGCGCCCACACAGCGGACCGTAGCAGTCGGTTGCCTCTTGTAAAATCGTAAGAAGCGCCGCGCATTTTCCTGTGCGTTCTTGACGCCTCGCCCCCTTCTTTTGACGACTCTTTCCAATTCGAATGCGCTGGCCGATCTTTTGCAGTCAGTCTTCGGCTTCGCCCGCTTCCGCGCGAATCAGGAGGCTGTCTGTGAGGCGGCGCTGGCGGGTCGCGATCTGCTCTTGGTGATGCCCACCGGGGCAGGGAAGTCGCTCTGCTACCAGTTGCCCGCCATCGCGCGCGGGGGCACAGCGCTCGTCATCAGCCCACTGATTGCGCTCATGGAGGACCAGGCCGCCAAGCTTTCCGCGCTCGGCCTGCGTGTGGCGCGGATTCACTCCGGCCTCGACCGCGGCGTGGCCCGCCAGGCGTGCGTGGATTATTTGCAGGGCAGCCTCCAGTTCTTGTTTATTGCGCCGGAGCGCCTGCGCGTGCCGGGATTTCCCGAGATGCTGGCCAAGCGCAAGCTGGCCCTCATCGCCATTGACGAAGCGCATTGCATCTCCCAATGGGGCCACGACTTCCGCCCCGACTACCGGATGCTGGGCCAATATCTGCCCGCGCTGCGCAGCGGAGACAACGCCGCTCCCGTTCTGGCGCTGACCGCCACCGCAACGCCAACCGTCCAGGCCGACATTCTTGCCCAACTCGGCATGATCAATCCAGTCAAATTCATTCACGGCTTTCGCCGCGAAAACCTCGCCATCGAGGTAGTCGAGGTTCCCGTGCCTGAGCGGGCCGGAGCGATTGCGCGCCTTCTGGCCGATCCCGCGCGCCGCCCCGCAATTGTCTACGCCACCTCGCGGAAGAATGCCGAAGCTCTGGCCGAGGAGTTGTCTTTCAACCGAGCCGCCTCCGGCAAGATTCGTGCCGCCGCCTACCATGCCGGCCTTGATGCCGAGACGCGCGAGCGCGTCCAGACCGCATTTCAATCCGGCGCGCTCGATGTGGTGGTGGCCACCATCGCCTTCGGCATGGGCATCGACAAAGCTGATATCCGCACCGTGATCCACGCCGGCCTGCCCGGCACCCTCGAAGGCTACTACCAGGAGATTGGCCGCGCTGGCCGCGATGGCGCTGCCAGCCGCACCTATCTGATGCACAGCTATGCCGACCAGAGGACCCACGACTTCTTTCTCAATCGAGACTATCCCCCCGTCGACCACCTCCAGCAGATCTTCCGCGCGCTGACCGAAGAACCCAGGGCAGTTGAGGAGCTCCGGGCTGCGTCCAAGCTCGCCGAAGAGGAATTCGACAAGGCGCTCGAAAAGCTCGAGATCCACGGCGGCGCGCGCATGGACTTTGGCGGCAACGTCAAACTGGGCGGCCCTGGTTGGAAGAAGACCTATGCCGTGCAGGCCCAGTTTCGCGCCGAGCAGTTCGAGAAGGTGCTGCGCTATACGACCTCAAGTGACTGCCGCATGGCAATGCTGGTGCGCCACTTTGGCGACGTGGAGGACGCCAGCCGTCCGTGCGGCGTCTGCGATCTCTGCGATCCGGCCGGCGCGGTGCTCCGGCTCTTCCGCCGTGCGACGGCCCACGAGCGGGCGATGGTCCAGGCCATCGTCGACGATCTCCGCCCCGTCTCGTACAAAGCTTCGGGAACGCTGCAACGCAGCATCGATCTGGTCGGTCGCCTCAGCCGCAACGAGTTCGATGGCCTGCTCGGAGCCATGGTTCAGGCCGGTTTGATAGAGATGGAGGACGCCGAGTACGAGAAGGATGGCGAGGTCAAGCGGTATCGCAAGGTCATCCTGACCGGCGCAGGTCGCGAGTTGCGGCCGGCGACGCCCGTCGAGCTGCTGATCAGCGACGGGCTTGTCCAGGAGTTTGGCGGCCGGGCTGAGCCTCCGAGGCGAAAGACGAAGGCCAAAGCTGACGCCGGCGCCGCCACCAGCAACCGGGCGCAGGCAGCCTCCGCCAAGTCGTTCGAAAGCTCAAAAGAGCCTGCGCCTCCGCAACTCACGCCTGACGCCGAGGCGCTGGCCGCCCGCATCAGGCAGTGGCGCGCCGAAGAGGCAAAACGCCTGCGGGTTCCGGCCTACATAGTGCTCCACGACCGCACGCTGACCGCCCTCGCGCATGCCCGTCCCCGCAATCCCCGCCAGTTGCTGGAAATCGACGGAATGGGTCCCGCCAAAGTCGAGCGATTCGGCGAAGCGATTCTGGCCCTCTGCACAGCCGAGTGACCGGAAGGCGACTAATCGCGCATCCGGTCACTCGGCTGCATATTGGCAAAGTTGGCCAATTCTCCTATACTGAACCCGAGGTGCCCCATGCCCACTCGCAATGTCAACCTGACCAAGGAACTAGACCAGTTTGTGGCTTCCAGGGTGAAGAGCGGACTCTACGCCAATGCCAGTGAAGTCATGCGCACCGCCTTGCGCCTGCTGGAAAAGGAAGAGCGCGAATATGAGGAGAAGCTGGCCGTGCTCCGCGCAGCCATCGCCGAAGGAGATGCCAGCCCGGATGCCGAGGAGGGCGTCTTCGAGAGGCTCTATGCTTATATCGACGAACTAGCTGCAGGGAAGGAAGAGGACCTTGCCAAAGTACAGCGTCTCGAAGCCCGCGCAAGCCGACATGAAGGCCATCGCCAGATACACGTTTGAGCAATGGGGCGTTGCGCAGGCTGTCAGGTATGCCAAGAGCTTGGAAATCTGTTTCCAAACCCTCGCGGAGAACTCGCGGATAGGTCGCGCGTGTGATGCAATCAGCTCAGGGTTGCGCCGCCACGAAATCGGCAAGCACATCGTGTTTTACAGATTGAAGCCCGGCGGAATTCGTATCGTCCGCGTCCTCCACCAGCAAATGATCCCGTCCAAGTCGCAATTCGAAGATTGAAAGTCTCCGCAGCTCTTCTGGCAAACCCTTCATGCCCAATCTGGCGGCAGATTGAACGCAGTTGTCCACTTCTCCACACAATCCGCACCCAATCTGCACCGTTTTTGCGCCTTGCCCCCGCCCCCGCCGAGGACTACGCTTTGAATTAAGCCGGAGACGCCCGCGAACCCCCGGTTGCACAGCATGTGGGGCAAAATCGGCAGCCCAACTCCGCGCCACGCTTGAGCCTTTTGAGCTTTCCACAGGCGATTGCCATTGTTTACGAGCCGGATGCCACGAATGTTAAGAAAATACAATATATTGTGGTTTGTTGTTGACATGCACCACAGAGAGCGGTATTTTTTCATCTGCGGCTGTTAACGGATTGTAATGAACCTGGGAGTTGAGAGCCCTGGCAGTCTGCATGTGAGAAGAGAGATCGCGGTAATTTCGCCCCCCGCTTCCCGTTCTTTGCAAGAGATTGAACCCACACCCTTTCAGGCCACGTTGCTGGCGGATTGGGCAGGAGAACCACCCGCTTTTTTGCCGATCGAGAGGAATTCATGAACAAGGCCCAAGTTGAGATTTCCGTAGCTCCCGCTCACACCCCCAGCAACCAGAAGGGGCTGGCGTTTTCCCGCCGCTTTTCCACCCAGGGTGTTTCCCCTTACGACGAGCTCCAGTGGGAGCGGCGCACTGCCTCCATCACCGACACCAAGGGCAACACGATCTTCGAGCAGAAGAATGTTGAGGTTCCGCTGGATTGGTCGATGACCGCGACCAACATTGTCGCCTCGAAGTACCTGCATGGGCAGTTGGGTACCCCCGAGCGGGAGACCGGCGTCCGCCAGTTGGTAGGCCGTGTCGCCGAGACCATCCGCGACTGGGGCATCTCCGGCGGATACTTTGCGTCGCCTGAAGATGCCTCCGCATTCCACGACGAGCTCGCGCATATGCTGCTCACCCAGAAGGTGGCCTTCAACTCGCCGGTCTGGTTCAACGTGGGCTGCGACCGCCTCGAGCCGGATGCGGAGGGACAGAACTGGCATTGGGACCCGTCAACGGGCGGTGTGAGGTTCGCTGCCACCGGCTACCACAATCCCCAATGCTCGGCCTGCTTCATCAACTCCGTTGAGGATTCTATGGGCGGCATCATGGACCTGGCCAGGACTGAAGCCCTGCTGTTCAAATTCGGTTCGGGTACGGGCACCAACTTCAGTTCGCTGCGTTCCAGCAAGGAATTTGTCTCCGGAGGCGGCACGGCCAGCGGCCCGCTCAGCTTCATGCGCGGCTTCGACGCTTTTGCCGGGGTCATCAAGTCCGGCGGCAAGACGCGCCGTGCCGCCAAGATGGCGATTCTCAATGTGGATCACCCCGACATCCTGGACTTCATCGAGTGCAAGGCCAAGGAAGAGGCCAAGGCCTTCACGCTGATCAAGGCCGGCTACGACGGCTCGGGCCCGGATTCGGAGGCTTATTCGTCCATCTTCTTCCAGAACGCCAACAACTCCGTTCGCGTCAGTGACGAGTTCATGCACGCCTACGAGAAAGACGGCGAATTCACCACGTATACGGTCAAGGGCCACGAGCCGGTGAAGGCCTACAAGGCGCGCGACATCATGCGCAAGATCGCCGAAGCCACCTGGCTCTGCGGCGACCCCGGCCTTCAATTCGACACCACCATCAACCGCTGGCACACGAGCAAGAACACGGGGCGCATCAATGCCTCCAATCCCTGCTCGGAGTACATGTTCCTTGACAACTCGGCCTGCAACCTGGCCAGCTTCAACCTGCTCAAGTACGTCAACGCGGCGGGCGTCTTTGACATTGCCGCCTACCGGCACTCGATCTCGGTCGTGATCACAGCGATGGATATCCTGGTGGATAACTCCGGCTACCCCACCGAGTCCATCGCCAAGAACTCCCACGATTACCGCCCCCTCGGGCTGGGCTATGCCAACCTGGGCGCGCTGCTGATGGCCTTCGGTCTCCCCTACGATTCGGCGGCCGGCCGCGATCTGGCGGGGAGTCTTACAGCCATCACATGCGGCCAGGCCTATCTCCAGTCGGCTGTCATTGCGGCCAACTGCGCGCCTGTGGCTTCGGCTACGCCGCTCACTGCTTCGATCGAGCGCCATGGCGGGGCCTGCCCTGGGTTCTACGTCAACCGCGAGCCGTTCCTCGACGTCATCCGGATGCATCGCGCCGAGGTGAATGAGATCGGCAAATCGCGCGTGAGCGGCGAGCCCTTCAACGTCCCGCAGCTCGACGCCTTGATTGCAGCCAGCCGCGACTGCTGGGATACGGCCTTGCTCCAGGGTGAGCGCTACGGCTATCGCAACTCGCAGACCACGGTGCTGGCGCCCACGGGCACCATCGGCTTCATGATGGACTGCGATACCACCGGCATCGAGCCCGACCTGGCGCTCGTGAAGTACAAGAAGCTGGTGGGCGGCGGCATGATCAAGATCGTCAACAACACCGTGCCCGCTGCGCTCTTCAAGCTGGGCTACCACAACGACAAGGTGGACGCCATCGTCAGCTATATCGACGCCACGGGCACCATCGAGGGCGCGCCCGGCATCAAGCCGGAGCACCTCGCTGTCTTCGATTGCAGCTTCAAGCCGGCCAAGGGTACTCGCTCCATCCAATACATGGGCCATATTAAGATGATGGCGGCGACGCAGCCGTTCCTCTCCGGCGCCATCTCGAAGACGGTAAACTTGCCTCACGAGGCGACCGTGGAAGACGTTGCCGAGGCCTACGCCGAGAGCTGGCGTCAGGGCATCAAGGCCGTGGCCATCTATCGCGACGGCTCCAAGGGCACGCAGCCGCTGAATACGAGTATGGACGCAAAACGCGAACCCTCGCCATTGGACGCCGCTGCCGGCCGCGTCTTGGCGAACTTGGCGAAGGGCCAGTTGGCTTCTGAGGCCGATGTAAAGACGTTGGAAGCCAAGGCTGGCGAAAAGCTCGAGGTAAGCGCCAGGCAAATGATCGCCGTGGCGGCCTCCTTCCAGCGCGCCTTGGACGAGATCTCCAAGGCAGCCGCTGCGCAGGTGCTGGCGTCGTCGGCGGCGATCGAGACCGCGCAGGCCAAAGATCCTGTGCAGGATCCCAACGGACCGCCCCGCGCCGTGCGCCATCGGCTGCCCGAGGAGCGCGCATCCATCACTCACAAGTTCTCCATCGCCGGTCACGAGGGCTACATCACCGTGGGCCTCTACCCCACCGGGCAGCCGGGCGAGATCTTCATCAAGATGGCCAAAGAGGGTTCCACTGTCTCCGGACTCATGGACTCCTTTGCCACCTCGATCTCGATCGCGCTCCAGCACGGTGTGCCGCTCAAGGTGCTGTGCGAGAAGTTTGCCCACACCCGCTTCGAGCCCTCCGGCTGGACCGGCAACCCGCAGATCGGCTACGCCAAGAGCCTGATGGACTACCTCTTCCGCTGGCTCCATCTGCGCTTCCTCTCCGGCACGCAATTGTCGCTTTTTGCCGGTCTGGCTCCGCAAGCCGCGCAACTGCCGGCCTCGCCCAGCCTGCTGCCTGAAACCGAAGCCGAGGAAGACGAAGCCGCGTCGCAGCGACACCTGGACAAGCTGACCGAGGAAGTTGCCAGACGGCTGAGCCAGGGAAGCGGCCAAACCGGTGGAGCGGCAGGTGGGGGCGGCATCGCGCCGGAGTCGCGGACCTGGGAATCGTCGTCTGCTACAGAGCAAGGCCCCGAACTCAAAGATCGCGGTATCTTCCACGCGTCGGATGCCATGCGCGAGATGTACGACATGGGCGACGCTCCCAGTTGCGGCACCTGCGGCGCAATCATGGTCCGAAACGGCAGTTGCTACCGCTGCATGAGCTGCGGCTCAACCAGCGGTTGCAGCTAGGCACAGCATTCTCGCTGCTGTTGAAGTGCCAGCGCTCCCCGCGGTTCGAGCAATTTTCTCGAACCGCGGGGAGCTGCTTAATTGGACCGCATCGCTAATCTCTGAAGATGCCATAGAGGCAACGGCCCTCGAGAAGCGTCTGCCCCAGTCGATTAGATTCCAACCTTGTGCTAACTTAGATTCACCGCGGTGCGCAAGGCAAGCCGCCGCAGTGGCGGCTCAGCGCTTCCCCGATCGGCCCTCAGTCTCTTTTTTCGCTGGAGCCTGACTTTGAAATGCAACGTCTGCAATTCGGCCAATCTCCGCACATCGAAACTGCGAGTGACGGACTTTGTCCGGTTGCTGTTCCTGCTATATCCCGTGCGCTGCCGGCACTGCAACGCACGCAGATTTATCAGTGTATTCGGGGCCTTTAAGCTTTACCGCGCTCGCAGACTGCGCCGTCAGGACGCGCATCGCCGCCTTGCGCCTTGAGGTGTACACCGCTTCGCTCCAGTAAACTGGGATGGCGATGAGAACGGCACAGAAACTGAGACGGGCCGCGCTGCCCGCCGCACTGGCAATCGGATTGGCCATCGTCGGCTGCGGAACGCCGGGGGCGCCCTTGCCGCCCTCCCTCAAGTTGCCTGACCCGGTAACGGATCTGGCGGCTTCCCGTACTGATACTTCGATCTCGCTCACCTGGACCATGCCCAAAAAGAACACCGACAAGCTGCTGCTGAACGGCAACGTGCCGGTGCGCGTCTGCCGCAAGGAGGAAGAAGGAGCCTGCACTCCAGTGGCCTCCGATCTGCATTTCGCTCCCGGAGTCGCGGGAACCTTCACCGAGACGCTCCCACCGGCGCTGGCCGCCGGTTTGCCCCGCAAACTCGCTTATTTTGTCGAGCTGACCAACCGCAATGGCCGCTCGGCCGGCCCGTCCAATGCCGCCGTCGTGCTGGCCGGCGAGGCGCCCGCTCCCGTGGCAAACCTCACTGCCGAAGTGCGCAAGGACGGCGCGGTTCTGCGCTGGGCTCCCAGTTCTTCAGACGCTGCACAGTTGAACCACGCGTCCATACGCTTGCATCGCAAACTGCTCACTCCCCAACCGGCCCCAAAGCCCAAATCCGACCAGGGTCTGCTGCCCCCCCCGCCTGAGCCCGTCGAGCGAACTCTGCTTGTGGACTCCACCTCAAATGGCCGTGCCCTCGACAAAGAGATCCACTTCGGCAAAACCTACGAATACCGTGCCCAGCGCATTGCCCGCGTAACTGTGGGCAGCCAGACCCTGGAGCTGGACGGCCCGATTTCCGGCCCCGTGCGCGTCGAGGCTCTCGACATCTTTCCGCCCGCTGTGCCCACCGGTCTCGCCGCCGTCGCCACCGCCGCCAGCCCCGGCGCAGAGGCCGCAATCGACCTCAGTTGGCAGCCGGACACCGAAACCGACCTGGCCGGCTATGCCGTCTACCGGCGCGAGGGCAATGCAAGCTGGCAGCGCATCTCGCCTCAGCAGCCCGTCGTAGGCCCCGCCTTCCACGATGCCGGCGTCCAGTCCGGCCACACCTATCGATATGCCGTCAGCGCCATCGACCAGGGCGGCCATGAAAGCGCCCGCTCCATCGAGGCCGAAGAAACCGTGCCCAACCCCTAACCGCCGCGCAGCGCCAGGAGGGAACCCCATGAAATACTGCCGCTTTTTGCTCGATGACGAAGTTCAATACGGCGCCGTCGAGGAACGCGACGGAGAGCTTTGGGTTGTAGACATGGCGAGAGCGCCGCAAGAAGACCTGGGCTTCCGGCTGATCCACGGGCAAGCCACTTCGTGGAATGCGGATTTTGAGCCGAGCCCGCTCAGCGCAGTTGAGGTGCTTCCCCCGGTTACGCCCTCCAAGATCGTCTGCGTCGGCCGCAACTATCGTGACCACGTCAAAGAGCTGGGCAGCGAACTTCCCTCCGAACCGCTGCTCTTCTTCAAGCCGACCTCGTCGCTGCTGGCCCCAGGCGGCATCGTCCGCATGCCCGCTGCGTCAACCCGCGTCGATTACGAGGGCGAACTGGCGCTGGTCATCGGTCGCCTCTCCCGCAATCTCAGGCCCGCAGACTGGCGCGACGCCATCCGCGGTTTCACCCTGGCCAACGACGTAACCGCCCGCGATCTGCAAAAAATCGACGACCAGTGGACCCGCGCCAAGGGCTTTGACACCTTTTGCCCCGTCGGCCCCATCGTCACCGACGAACTGGACCTCGCCGCTGGCCTCACCCTTGAAACCCGCGTCAACGGCCAGCTTCGCCAGCAAGGCTCAACCCTCGACTTCATCTTCTCCATCCCCACCCTGCTCGCCTACATCACCAGCATCTTCACGCTTCTTCCCGGCGACCTGGTCCTCACCGGAACCCCCGCCGGCGTAGGCCCGCTCAGCCCCGGCGACACAGTGGAAGTCTCCATCCCCGGCCTCGGCGTCCTCGGCAACACCTTCCAGCCTGACGAACTAAGAGCATAAGTCGTGCCGAGGCCGCGGGCGAGTTTCCGGCCATAGCCGTTCCAGATTGCTATAAGACATCCCCATGCAGAATCGCGGGAAACTTTCGGTATTCGCTTCGTTCGGATTCGGACACTGATTCTCGTTTCCGGACAGGATTTGCATTCGAGGGATCGTCGTTCGAGCGCATTCCACTGTAAATGCTCTGGTTACACTCAGGAGGATTGGCAGGACACATGCATTGCATCATGCAAAGCGTCGTGTGTGAGGAGGGTCAATGGCCATATTGTTTCAGGATCTTCGGTTTGCCTTGCGTCAGCTCAGGAAGTCGCCGAGCTTTGCCGTAACCGCGATTCTGACGCTGGCCCTTGGAATTGGCGCGAACACGGCCATCTTCAGCCTGGTGAACTCACTCCTGCTCAAGCCGCTCCCCATCCCATACCCCCAGCAGATGACGGCATTGGCCATCAGTCAGGACAATGGACCTTCGTTGCCGAACTTCTCATGGCCGGAGTTCAAGCAGATCCGCGCTCAGAGCAGCCGCTCCTTCAGCTTCGTCTTTTGCCACGCGCTAGGGCTCGACGGGTTTGCCGCAGCCGGTCAGCAACCGCAGCGAATCCTGACTGCCTATGTCAGCGGTAACTTCTTTGATGGGCTTGGACTGAAAGCGGCCGTCGGGCGCCTCCTGTTACCCAGCGAAGGAGAGGTCCTGGGCAGCGACCCGGTCGTTGTTCTCGGCTACGACTTCTGGAAGACGAAATTCAACGGCGATCCGAGCGTAGTTGGAAAATCGGCCACGGTCGACGGACATCCATTCACCATCGTCGGAGTGGCTCCGAAGGACTTTCACGGCGTGCAAAGCTTTGTCACGACAGAGGCCTTTTTGCCCTTGTCGCAGTTGACGTCCGAGGGCACTCCCGCAGATGTATTGAATAGCTGGCAAAGCCGGGGCTTTAACATCTACGGACGCCTCCGCCCCGGTGTCAGCCTTAAGCAGGCAGCTGCCGAGCTGGCTCTCGTCGCACAGGACATGACACGCCAGCACCCCGATATTGAAAGGAAATCCAGGATACAGGCCTTTCCCGAGCCGACTCTCCGCATCCCTACCGGCGATCCAAACACCATGTTCGTGATGTCAGGGATCTTTCTCGCCTTGGCCGGAATGGTGCTCCTGCTTGCCTGCATCAATGTCGCCAATCTGGTTCTGGTGCGAGCCACCGTCCGTGAGCGCGAAATGGCCATCCGCACGGCCCTCGGAGCCCAGCGTTCCCGCCTCGTATGTCAAATGCTCACGGAGAGCGTCGCTCTCGCGCTGATGGGCGGCGGCATGGGCATCGTTCTAGGCATGTGGGCCAGCTCTGCGCTCAGTCACATCGATGCACACGCCGATCTCCCCATTACCCTGTCGTTCGATTTCGATTGGCGAATCTTCCTCTATTCCTTTGCGATCGCTTTGCTGGCTGGCATTGTCGTAGGAATCGTGCCGGCCCTGCGCATTACAAAGGCGAATGTGAGTACGGTCTTGCACGACGGCAGCCGCGGCATTGCCAGCGGTCGTCATTGGCTCCGCGATGGTCTGGTTGCCCTTCAGATAGCCGGTTCCCTTGTGCTGCTCGTCGTAGCGGGCCTCTTCGTGCGCAGCCTTTCAGCCATGCAGACCATGGATTTCGGTTTCAAGCCGGATCACGTACTCAACGTCGCCCTCGATGCCAATGAGATCGGGATGAACGATGCGCAATCACGCGATCTGGCCGCCAACATCCTGGCCCGCCTCCATCAGCTGGCCGGAGTGGACTCAGTGAGCCATGCGAACACGGTTCCGCTGGGCTACTGGAACAACGGCGGCGAAACGCTGGTGATCGATGGAGCCACGGCTCCAGTCAACCCCTCCGGTTTTGGCGTGGGCTACAACGTCGTTTCGCCTGAATACTTCAATGTAATGGGCATCGATATGGCGCGCGGCCGCACCTTGAACGGCTCCGACGATCCGCGCGGGCGAGACGTGGCCGTCATCAGCGAGAGTGCGGCCAGGACGTACTGGCCCAATCAAGATCCCATCGGCCGCACCTTCAGAATGGCCAAAGAGAAAGATCGCAAGCTCGTAGTAGTTGGAATCGCTCGCGACGCGGAATTTCAAATCTTCGGCGGCGGCAAGTCGCTGCCGTATGTTTACCTCCCCTATGCTCAACACATCGCGGGCAACACGCTGATGGTCTTCCAGCTCCGGACGGAGGGAGATCCCCTTGCCCTCGCGCCCGTGGTCCAGAAGACGATTCACGCGATCGCTCCCCAACTTCCCATCTTTCAAGTGCAAACCATGCGCCAGGGGCTCTATACGCTTAATGGACTCTTGCTCTTTCAAATCGGCGCCTCGCTGGCCGCAATCATGGGCGGGCTTGGATTGACACTGGCCGTCATCGGCCTCTACGGCGTTGTCTCCTACGTGGTAAGCCGGCGCGTGCACGAGATCGGCTTGCGCATGGCTCTTGGAGCAAGCCGCGGTGCTGTCTTCAGAATGATCTACCGCCAATCAGTTGTGATTGTTGCCTCAGGTCTTGGGATTGGCTTGACCGTGGCATTGCTCGCCTCGCGAGCTGTTGGCAGCTTTGTCGTGGTCAGTGTTTGGGATCCCGCGACTTATCTGTTTGTGGGGACCGTTCTGGCGCTCGCAGCACTCGCCTCCTGTTATTTGCCTGCGCGGCGTGCGACGGCCGTGGAACCGATGGTAGCCCTGCGCGAGAACTGAGTCGATTCGGCCCCGATTTCGCAGAGCCTGAGAAATACCCTGATGCCCAGCCGAAAGAGACTGCCCCGCCGCAGGCGTCAGGTGGTTGCTTAGAATTGCCCTCTCCCGGCGCACACTGGTAGATAGATGAAAGGCAGGCGAACCCCCGCAGACCGAAGAACCCTTGCGCAACCTTAACGTCCGGTCCGATCCGATTGGAGGTAAACTAAAACCGTATGCGCTCCACAAACGGAGCGCCCATCCCCAGGAGGAATCATGCCGCAGAACTTGCTTGACCAGTTGCGCAACTACACCGTGGTCGTCGCCGACACCGGCGACATCGAGGCAATGGAAAAGTTTCGCCCCCAGGACGCCACCACCAACCCATCGCTGATCACCGCCGCCGCGCAGATGTCGCAGTACCAGCCCATCGTCGACGGCGTCCTTCTCGACGCGCGCAAGCAACTCGGCGAGGGCGCAACCGATGAAGCCGTGGCCAACCTGGCCTTCAAAGGTCTCGCCATCGCCTTCGGCAAGAAGATACTGGACATCGTTCCCGGCCGCGTCTCCACAGAAGTAGACGCCCGCCTCTCCTACGACACCGAGGCCACTATCGCCCAGGGCCGCGCCATCATTGCGCAGTACGACCAGGCCGGCATCGGCCGCGACCGGATTCTCATCAAGATTGCCTCCACCTGGGAGGGTATTCGCGCCGGTGAAGTCCTTGAGAAGGAAGGCATCCACTGCAACCTTACGCTGCTCTTTGGGTTGCACCAGGCTATTGCGGCGGCTGAGGCCGGCGTCACGCTCGTCTCGCCTTTCGTTGGCCGCATCCTCGACTGGTATAAGAAAGACACGGGCAAGGACTACCACGGCGCAGAAGACCCCGGCGTCATCTCCGTGACCAGGGTCTACAACTACTACAAGAAGTTTGGCTACAAGACGCAGGTGATGGGCGCCAGCTTCCGCAACATCGGCGAGATTACAGAGCTGGCTGGCAGCGATTTGCTTACCATTTCTCCGCAACTACTGGCCGAGCTCGAAGCCACCGTAGGCGACCTTCCGCGCAAGCTGGACCCGGAGGCCGCGAAAACGATGCACATCGAAAAAATCGTCATGGACAAGGAGACCTTCGACTTTCTCCATGACTCGAATCGCATGGCCAGCGACAAGCTGAAAGAAGGCATTGAAGGCTTCTCGGCTGCGCTTGTCAAGCTGGAAACCCTGCTCGCCAAGCGCCTGGCCGATCTCGAATCCCGCACTGCTGCGACCGTGTGACCGCGTCGCGCAGATGATCGCGAAGGGCAGCCCGCCGAGGCTGCCCTTCGTGCTTTTGGGCAAGTCATCTCATTCTTGGTGCGGAGAATTCTGCAAGCAATCGGCTTGCCACTCTGCCAACAAATCGGCGCTTCGTTGCACAAGAAATGAATCTTTACCGATAGGCTGGCTGTCACACCAAGCAAGTCTGGCGATCTCAAGCGTTTTTGTTGCTGCGCAATGAACGCCCGGCAAAAGCAGTCTTCAATGATTGAAATCTGGATCCGTTTCCATGCGTGGTGACGGCGGCAACACAGGAACGTTGGAAGCACCCAATCGCATCACAGCAGACCGGCAGCGCGTACGCAGCCAAAGGAGGTTTGTATGCAAGCTCAGAATCATCCACTCGAACCCTTCTTCCAACAGGCGGTCCGCAACAGTTATGAGGGCAAGCTGGGACTGAACGATCCGGATGTAACGGGCTATGTTGCGCGCCTCCTCTGTGAGTTTACCGAGGCCGAGAAGCTCTACAGCGTGCGCGACGAGGCAGGCCGCCCCATCGAAGAGTTGTCGGAAATGATGCTTGCCGCCGACCCGGTCCACGGCAGCGCCTCGTCGTTCGATGCCGAGCGCGCCATACGCAAGCACATCGGCGACTATTCCCTCTTCGTGGCAGGGATGTATCCCGAGGCCATGGATTCGAACCGCCGCCAGCGCCGCCACCGTCCAAGTCTCGGCGAACTCATCCAGGCGGGTAAAGAGAGTTACTTTATCGTCAGCCAGTTCAACCTGTGCGAGTATGAGCAGGAAGCCCCGTTGTTTGCACGGCTCTCCGACCGCTTCGAGCGCTGCATTCTCGGCCTCACCCTGGTCCGCGAAGAACTAGCGCCCCACAAACCGCTCATGCTGCCGCCGCAGGTAAACTAGCACCCGTTCGCAACGCCAACGCTGGGCAAATGGCCCCTGCTTGAGACAGCCTCGGCCGAAGCGTGTGCATCTTGAACTTGAGCAAGTTGATACAGCACTCTCTGAACGTTGAGCCCAAGATATGATCAGTCTGTGTTGGCACAAGAGCACAGCGAAAGAGGCTTAACCATGTTCAGTTCAGGCTCATTGCTGCGCGTCTCACCGAGACGCGTGCTGGCTCTGGTGTTGTTGGCGGGCATCCTTTCAGGATGTGCTTCAAAGCAGGAAAAGGCGCTGAATCAGGCCAAGCAGCAGGCGGCAAAAACCGGACAGCCGCAGCAGGTGGTCTCTGTTGACAAGAATGGAACCACGACAACGACGATAGTGCAGCCACCGGTGGCCGGGCAGACGAACGAAGTGGTGACTACGACGGTTACGCCGGCCGTACCTGGGGCGCCTGTTCCTGTCCTGTCGGAGCCGGCGGTTTCGGCGGTGCCGCAACCGGTCAATGTGAGCATCGTGGCCGGTACGACACTTACGATCCGCATCGATCAGCGCATCAGCGTGAAAAACAGCCGTGCGGGCGACACCTTTACCGGCGAGTTGGTTGACCCGGTGTTGGCCACCGACAACAGCGTGCTGCTGCCAAAGGGCACGCTGGTGGGTGGCGTGGTGGATGTGTCGCATCGGCGGGGACACTTCAAAGGCAGATCGCTGCTCGAGTTGCAGTTGACCTCACTGACGATGAATGGGACGCAATATCCGCTGACGACAAAGGATCTGGCGCGCAGCAAAAAAGGCAAGGGAAGACGCTCGACGGCGTTGATTGCCGGCGGGTCGGGACTTGGCATGCTCGTGGGTGGCGTCGCCAGCGGCGGTGTAGGGCTGTTGGTCGGCGGCCTGGTGGGCGGCGGCGCTGGAACCGCCGTCGCCGGATTGACGGGCAACCGGGACATCGACATACCGGCGGAGTCGATAGTGCGATTTACGCTAGCTGACGACCTGGTGGTCCAATTGGCGAAATAGTGTGAACAGACACTGGAACCTGATGGCAAACCAGGCCCCAGGGCTCATCGGGTCTTGCTCAGACCGAGCTTACTCCGACCAGACGCCCAGCACATTGCCCACCCCATCTGCGAAGTGAAACCGCTGTCCGCCTGGAAACTTGAAGGTCGGCACGACGATGCTGCCGCCCGCTGCTATGATCGCGGCCTCTGTCGCTTTCAAATCCTTGGAATAAATCACCACCAACGGCACAGTCTTGGGTTGCGCCTCATGCGGATCGCTTTTGTAGAATCCGATGGCGGCTCCGGATTCAGTCGCCTTGCAGTCTATGTATCCTGGACCCCAATCCTTGAAGCTCCATCCAAAGACGGCTCCATAGAACTGTTTCGTCCGCTCGATGTCGGTCGATGCGAACTCGATGTAGGTGACCTTATGATGCTGTCCTGGATTGCTCATGGCCTCTCTCCTTTGCGTCGAACTGCGTGGGGTCGAGGGACAGGCGGTGCGGATTCAAGGCGCACACCTCTCCCCGTGAACTCCTGGAGCGCCCCCATCCACATTCCCTCAGTCGCTGGAGAGTGCGGGTAGAGTCCGCTGGTTAAAATGCAGCCCGCGGGCTCGCGAGTTGCGAGACAAACGTACCAGAAGACCGCACCTCGCGCAATCCGAAACCACGGTCGCCGGCTTGGGAACTTCCGTTTACGATTTGCTGACAGCCGATTCCAGGGGAAGGGCTTCTTCCATCTGGCGAGAAGTGCGCAACATCGTCATGACCAAGGCATCCAGCTGTTGGGGCTGCACGCGGGCCTTGGTGAGAAAGTGGGTGGGGCCGAGGGTAAGTTGCCGTCGTTCGGCTGGTGAAAGCTCACGGCCCGAATATACGACCAGAGGTATGCCCGCGAGATTCTCTTTTTGGCGCAGCCAGTCCACAACGTTGAAGCCGTCTCCGTCGGGCAGGCCGATATCGAGTACCAGCAGTTGCGGCTGGAAGGTCGAACACGCCTCCAGGGCCTGCTGAAGCGAGTGAGCCAACTGGACGTTGAAGGAGTTCTTGGAGAATACATCGCCGATGGCGCGGGCAAGGTCCACGTCGTCCTCGACGATCAGAATTCGAGCCCTTTCGCCAGGTCCGCAGAGAACGCGGGCCAATTCGTCCAGCAACGTATCTTCGTTGAGAGGCGTTGCCACCCAGCCCTCTGCTTTGGCGGACAGAGTTCCCGCCTTTTGGCGATTATCGATGCTCAACAGCACTACGGGGGTCCGGGCTTCGGGGTCCAGGCGCCGCAGGAGGGGGAGAATCTCCCAGCCATTCATGCCGTCCAGCGAAGTATCGAGCAGGATGGCTTGGACGCCTTCGTGGGCCGCGGCCAGGGTTTGTTCAACTGTAGTTGTCTGGACGACTCGGTAGCCGTGGCGAGCCAACATTGTCGTGATTTGCTGTCGGGTTGCGACGTTGGTATCGGCCAGCAGGACGGTGCCATGGCGCGGTTCATGCTCAATGCCGTTGGCTGGGTTGGCCTCCAACAGTGCTGTGGGAGCTGGCTGGTATGGGAGAAAGACGTGGAAGGTCGAGCCACGGTCTGGATTGCGTTCCGCCCAGATGCGGCCTGAGTGTTGCAGAACGATGGTGCGGCAAATTGCCAGGCCAAGGCCGCTGCCGCCTTTCTGTCGTGAGTCCGAAGCGTCTACCTGCTGGAAGCGGCCGAAGACAGTCTCAAGCTTGTCAGCGGGAATGCCGCGGCCACGGTCGGTGACGGCGAGTGTGACACCGGTAAGGCCGGGGCGCAGCATGACGGAGATGGTCGAGCTGGGCGGTGAGAACTTGACGGCGTTGGATAGAAGGTTGGTGAGAACCTGGATCAGGCGGTCCGGGTCGGCGGCGATCTCAACCTCAGTGGTGTCGTGGACCAGTTGCACTTCGGCGGCCTCAGCCACCGGCGCCATGCCGTCAATTGCTTGGCGGATGATCTCACCTAATTGGACCGGGCGAAAGGCGAGGGGTTCGCGGCCGCTCTGGATACGTTCCAGATCGAGGATGTCGTTGATGAGGCGAACCAGGCGGTCCGAGTTCGAAAGAGCAATGCGAAGCAAATTGGTGGCCTTGTCGTTGACCTGCCCGAGAGTACCGGAGGAGAGCAGGCCAAGTGCCCCGCGGATTGAGGTAAGCGGGGTTCGCAACTCATGGCTGACAGTGGAAATGAACTCGTCTTTGAGGCGATCAAGGGCAAATCGTTGACTGATATCGCGGAAGCTGAGCACAGCGCCGGAAAATCGGCCGTCATCGACGATCGGCGTCAGGGCATACTCGGCCGGAAAGGCGCTGCCGTCGGAGCGGAATATGGTGCTTTCACCCGATCCGGCCAATTGGGCTCCACTCGAGAGGCGGAGCGGGCAGTCCGGCCCACACTGGCAGATGGCGGGTGCGGAGCCGTGGAGCAGTTCATGCACTTGCTTGCCGGTGAGGCCGGGCGCCCCGGTGGCCAGCAGGCGGGCAGCGGCGGGGTTGGCGAAGGTGACGTGGCCGAATTGGTCAATGCCGCAGATGCCGTCGGCCACGGTGTCGAGCAGTATCTCCTGCTGGCGGGAGAGTTCCTCGGCCCGGCCCCGTTCCTGGGAGCGCGCCCGCATTTGTCCCAGCGAGGCGGCCGCTGTCTCCACGGCAGCGATGGCCGCACTGTTTTCGCGTTGACTGGAGCGGCAATAAAACTCGAGAACAGCAACCACCTTATTGCCCACATGCACCGGAACAGCCCAACCGGAGACCATCCCGTGCCGCAGGGCGGACTGGGTATGTGGACTGGGTAGCATGGAATCCAGGTTGGTGATCCAGACGAAGTGATCATCCAACCAGCCCTTCCCAGGTAGGCCGTTGCCGTTTGCCAAAGTGAGCCCCATGCTCTCCTGAATGAGGGCCTGCGTGCGCCGGTTGGGGTTGCCCCATGCAGAGCGGAACTCGAGCCGGTTCTTCTCGGCGTTCACCTCCCATTCCAGTGCCGCATCCCATCCGTGGGAGATGCAGAGGGCCTCGAGAATGCGTGTGATCGCTATTTCCGTAGGCGAGTCTTCGCCTACGATCTGGCTGACCGTTCGTTGCAAGGCCTGGCGATGCTCCCGCTGGACGACCAGGCGAATCACAAGGACTGCGGCGGCGGCTCCCGCTGCAAAGATCAGCACTGCACGGAACCGGATGCTGGCTATCAGGTGAGGAGCAAACACAACCAGCACTAATGCCAGTATTAGACCTGCCAGGATCGCCGGAATGAAGGAAGAGCCGCCCTTGAACCTGCGCGCGGGTTGCTGTGCTGCAGCAGTTGTTTGCTCGTGCATGGCGCCCCCAAGGCAACTATCCGGCAGATCGGCACTCGTGCATTGGCTTCGCAGCCATTGGCAGATCGTGGGTGCTAAAGACAACGTTTTATCCCACTCGCGAACCTGCAACGCTCCGCGCGGGGGCTTTGCTGGTAGTATAAACATTTGTTTCAAGACTTTGTAAGCAAATCGAAACCGGGCCCCCCGGTACGAAGCGCGCACGTTGGATGGGGCGGCGAAGAAACCGGGGCGAAGTTCAAGAGAAAGCAGCATCCGTCGGAGACTGCGGACGCAGCTGGTTTGCCCGCACCGCAAAATATCTCCTCCCCCAATGACAACCGTATACTGGCCTTATGTCACCCCTCTCTCTTTCACCTTTTTTGGATCGGAAACTCCTTGCAGCGGGGCTGGTTTGCCTGCTTGCAATGCCTCAGGCCGCCCATGCGTGGGGCAATGAAGGTCATCGCATGATCAACCGTTTGGCTGCGGGCGCACTGCCAGCCAGCGTGCCGGCCTTCTTGCATTCAGATGCGGCATTGAACGAGATCGAGTATCTGGGACCCGAGCCGGATCGCTGGCGGTCGCCTGCCGAACCGGAGTTGAGCGCGGCCCAGGCGCCTGAACACTTCATCGACCTGGAGCCGGCCGACGCGCTGGGTCCTTTGCCGCGGCAGCGGCTTGACTTCGAAGCCAAGGTCTTTGCTGCAGGCCAGCGACCGGAGAAGATCGGGCTGCAGCCGTGGGAGGCCACCGAGGTATGGGAGCGGCTGAAGGCCTCGCTCCGCGAGTACCGCAACCTGGCTGCCTCGGGAAAGGATACCCGTCCGGTTGAAGCGGCGGCTATCTTCTATGCCGGCTGGTTGGGCCACTACGTGGGGGATGGCTCCCAGCCTCTGCACGTCACCATCCAATACAACGGTTGGACAGGACCGAATCCCAACGGCTATACAATCAGCCACCAGATTCACTACCAGTTCGAAGGGCCGTTTGTGGCCGCGAATCTGCATGACCCCGAAGTGCGGGCCAAGATGACTGAGCCCAAGGCCATTGAGGGAGACCCCTTCGGCAGCTACGTAGCCTACTTGCGTCATACAGCAAGTTATGTGGAGAAGGTCTACCAGTTGGAGAAGGCGGGAGGCTTTGTGGGCGCGGGAACGCCGGAGTCGCGGGAGTTCACCGCTGAACGGCTGGCGGCGGGAGCCTCCATGTTGCGGGACATGATCTACTCGGCATGGGTGGAGAGCGCGAAGCCGGTACCTGACCCATATGCAGGCAAGTAGGCCGCTCAGTCCCCAGCTTCGGCAGCAGCGACGGCGGGAACGCGCCGCAGCAGCACGGTGAGGATTGCCGTGAGCAGCACGACCGTGGGGATGGCGATGATGAGCCAGGCCAGCATCGCATGGCCGGCCAAGCCGCCCAACTGCGAAAGCAGATTGAGTGGCGAGGCTTGGAGCAGAGTGCTCAGCTTGGGAGGCTGGTTGGGTCCCGAGGCAAATAGCCAGCCACCTAGCCGCACAAATGGCACAATCAGCACGAATTGCAGGGGCATGACGAGATAGTTTGCCGCCTCAATTGCGGGCAAATTGAGCTTCAGCGTCAGCGCCAGCAAGGCACACATGGCAGTTGGAATGCCCACCACCGGAAAGCAGCCTATGGCGAATCCGAGCGCAAGCGTCAGCGCAAGGCGGCGAGGCGAGATGCCCTGGCGCAGCCAGACGGTTGCTCTGCGCTGGATCGAGTCTGAGAATATTCCGGCCATTTCGCTCACGTTACCTGAATAGACGCAGATAAGAGATGGTCGTGCAATGAAACTTTGGTGAATGAACCAAAGTTTGCAGCAAATCCTGAGAACTTCTCAGTTTGGGAATGCGATTTGGGACGATACAAGGAGGGAACTATGAATCTCGTCTTGGTTAGCGGGAGACTCGCTCACCGTTCGGATTCACAGATCGCTTTCCACCAAAGCCGCCATTTTGGGCAGAAGACGCTCGAAGAGGCGGGCGAGCCGGTGTTCGATCAGTCGGCCGGCTTCGAATACCTCGACGTGGCTGAGTTGGCTTGCGCCTAGCCCGGCAGCGAGATTGGTGACGCAGGAGAGGCCGAGGACTTCAATTCCCATGTGGCGGGCGACGATAGTCTCAGGCACGGTAGACATGCCCACCAGCGTGGCGCCAAGAGACCGGAAGGCGCGGATCTCGGCGGGAGTCTCGAAGCTCGGACCGCTGACAGCGAGGTAAACGCCCTCTTCGAGAGTGAATCCTTCCGCCGACGCAGCTTCCTTCGCCAGGGCACGCAAGCGTTTCGAGTAGGCCTCGGTCATATCGAAGAATCGCAGGCCCGCGCCGGGCCGGACGGCAAAACGCGCCTCATTCGAGCCTGCAAGTGGGTTGAAGCCCATGAGGTTGATGTGATCGGCAATAGCGACGAGTTGGCCAACCTGGCAGCCTTCCTTGATGCCTCCTGCTGCGTTGGTCAGAACAACGGCGCTCACGCCGAGCAAGCCCAGCACGCGAATGGGGAAGGTGACCTGGCTCGCCGAGTAACCCTCGTAGAAATGCACGCGGCCTTGCAGGATGACGACCGGTACGCCTCCCAAAAGCCCCGCCACAATCCGTCCCGAATGCCCCTCAACGGTGGATTGCGGAAAATGCGGAATCTCAGCGTAAGGAACAACCACTTGCTGAGCGACCGCATCCGCCACCGCGCCCAGGCCGGAGCCGAGGACAATGCCGATTGCCGGGCTCGGAAGCCTCAGCTCATTACGAAGAAAGACAGCGGCTTCCGAGACTTGGTCGAAGTAGGTCATGGTTTAGACGAATGGAGCGCTTGTGGAGATTCTACAGGCAGAGAATACGATGGAGTGGGGTGCTCAAAAGATGTGCCGGAATATCAAAATGCTTTTCAACTTCGATCCTCCCGTGACGGACGAGGAGGTTCGGGCGGCGTCGCTCCAGTTTGTGCGCAAGGTCAGCGGCTTCAACAAGCCGTCCAAAACGAACGAAGCGGTGTTCCTCACGGCGGTGGATGAGATTGCCGCGGTCTCGGCCCGGCTTCTCTCGTCGCTTGAGACGAATGCGCCCAAACGAAGTCGCGAAGAAGAAGCCGCAAAAGCAAAGGCGCGCAATGCGGAGAGGTTTCGGGGCGAGGGGCGTGTTGCATGAAGCAGATAGTTGCTGTGATCTTCGGATTGGGGCTGGGGTGCAACGCGCTGCTCTTTGTGCCGCAGGTGCTGGCCGTGTGGCGCAAAAAGAGCGACGAGGGCATCTCGCTGATTACCTTCGGCGGCTTCAGCGTGCTGCAATGCATCGGGATTGTGCATGGGATCTATCAGCACGATCTTTCGCTCATTCTGGGGATGGCCGCGAGCCTGCTGACATGCGGTTCGGTGACTTGCTTGACGATCTACTACCGCGTAAGGCGAATGCGAGTTGGTGCTGCGTAACGTCAGGAGCTAGACATGTGGCTTGCCCAGCAGGTTGGCGCGCATGGGTTGATTCTGCGGATGGATGCGAAAGTTTCCGTAAAGTAGCTCCCTGAGGATGGGGGTTGGGCGACCATACCAACTGGCCCACGTGAGCGCCGTGTCGCCGTTGGCATCCTTGGCATCGATGATCGCCCCCGCATCCTTTAGCATACGGATGGTCTCCACCTCGCCGAACGCAGCAGCTCGATGGAGCGGCGTCTCGCCTTTGGTTCTACAGTCCCGCATGAAGCCGCCGGTTTCCATCCCCGGCCTGGTCGCTGCATTTGGGTTCGCACCATGCGACAGGAGCACAGACAGGACGCGGTCGTAGAGCATTCTGTCTGTCTTGCACAATGCGGCGTGGAGCGATGTCTCGCCTGTGTCCGCTGCGGCATGGTTCACGTCAGCGCCCTGCTCCAGGAGAAACTTGCAGAGCCGCCAATGGCCATGAAACGATGCGCCAATGAGGTCGAAGTTTTCGCCAAGAGCGTCGAGCGATTCCCCGTGCAAAAGAAGGAACCGGATGGCGCTGACATCCCCGTAATAGGCACAATGCCGGATGAGGGAGACACCGTTTTCATCCTTGTAGTCTGCGGCAAGGCCGCCCTGGAAAAGGTCGAAGACCAGTTCTGTGCGACCGTCGGCAAGTTCGCTCAACATTCGTGTGAGCCGCGAGTCGTTCATCGGGAAGCCCTCCGATGTAAATCCTACGCCAGAAACAATCCGGTGTTCGGAGCCGAAATGAGGTTAGCCATCGTACCCGCCAGAGCTTCCACGCGCTCTCTCTCACGAGAATTTCCCAAGAAGCACCACGGTGACCTCCCAGGTGCAATCCGAGCTGCGCGCGACGATTCCTGATAGCATTCCCGTATGTTTTTGAAGCCGATTCGCAAATCTCTTTGCGCCAGGCCGATGGTTGGGGCTGCCTTGGTCCTGTGTGCTGCCATTAACTTCACCGGCGCGCTTGCGCAGAGCGTTGCTGATGTCAAGACGCCCGATCGAGCTTCCATCGAGGGAGTTCTCAGAGGGTTGAGCCGGGGCCGGCCGGTTGGCCAGGTGGCTGTTGCTCCAGACGGCAAGCGGCTGGCCTGGATCGACTATGCGAAGGAAGGGCTGGAGATTCGCGTGGCCCCGCTGAGCGACTTGACCAAAAGCGAGCGCGTGACGGCAGCGGCCAAACCGGAGCAGCACTGCCGCGAGAGCGAGATGGTCTGGGCTCCAGACAGCAAGTCGCTGGCTTTCTTCTCGGACTGCGCCGATCCGGGCGAGCAGACCGACCTTTACCTGTCTTCGTTGGATGCCAAGACGGCTCGGCGGCTGACTGTGTTGAATGGCTACGTGGAAGCGCCGGTTTTTTCGCCAGACGGAAAGAGTGTGGCCTTCTTGTACGTCGAAGGGGCGACGCGGCCAGCCGGGGCGCTGGCGGCCATCAAGCCTCCTTCTGGAGTGATCGGCGAGGATGGCGTCGAGATTCAAAGGGTTGCCATTGTCCAGGCGGATGTGCCGAAACCGGCGGCGCCGGTACTGGTTTCGCCCGCCAATCTGCATGTGTTTGAGTTTGACTGGAGGCCGGATTCGAAGGGGATGGCGTATGTGGCCGCCGATCCGCAGGGTGAGAACAACTGGTGGGTGGCGAAGCTCTATACGCAAGCGCTTGGCGACGCTGCGAAGGCTGTTCTTGCGCCCGCGGAGGTAAAGGGCTCGCTCCACGGATTGCAGATCGCGGTACCGCGGTGGTCGCCGGACGGCAAGACGATTGCATTTATCGGCGGGCTGATGAGCGACCAGGGGGCGACGGGCGGGGATGTGTGGACTGTTCCGGCTGGCGGCGGCGCTGCGCGCAACTTGAGCCCCGGACGACCCTCCTCGGCTACCTGGCTGCAATGGGAGGACAGTGACAATCTTTTTGTGAATGAGCTTGCCGGGGGCAACAGTCAACTCGTCCGCTTGCAAATGGAAGTGGACGTGCCCACTCAGAGCGTTACCACGACGTTCGGATTGCCGATCTTCACCTATCCTGGCGCCGTCGGCGACGGACGGCTCGAGACGAGCCTCTCTTCGACAGCGGATCACTCCCTATTCGTCTTCCGCGCCAGCACATTCGATCATGCGGAGGAGATCTATGCGGCCCGCCCGGCGAAGGCGACCAGCGAAGAGATGTCGTTTTTGACTCAGTTGTCGCACTTCAACGACGGCGTTGACCCGGCCTGGGGCAAGTCCGTTTCGTTGAACTGGACGAGCGAGACGTTCAGTGTGCAGGGCTGGCTGATGCTGCCCAGGGACTACGACCCGGCAAAGAAGTATCCGCTGATCGTTGAAGTGCATGGGGGGCCTGCTGCGGCTCAAGTGGCGCATTGGGGCGGGAGCAGCGTGTTGAACGCGGCGGCATTCTCGGCGATGGGCTACTTTGTGTTGCAGCCCAATCCCCGTGGCAGCTATGGGCAGGGCGAGGAGTTTACGCAGGCCAATCGCAAGGACTTCGGCTACGGTGACCTGCGCGACATTTTGGCTGGAATTGACACGGTGGAGGCCGCCTATTCAATTGATCCGAACCGCGTCGGCCTGACCGGCTGGAGCTATGGCGGGTTCATGACCATGTTTGCGGTGACACAGACGCAGAGGTTCAAGGCGGCGGTTGCCGGAGCCGGGATCTCGGATTGGCTCAGCTACTACGGGGAGAACTCGATCGACCAGTGGATGATCCCCTATTTTGGTGCGTCGGTCTACGATAATCCGGCCGTTTACGCAAAAAGTTCGGCCATTGAATTCATCAAGCAGGCTCATACCCCAACGCTGGTGCTCGTGGGCGACCGGGACGGCGAGTGTCCGGCCCCGCAATCCTTCGAGTTCTGGCATGCGCTCCGGGACCGGCACGTCCCTGCCCAACTCGTGGTTTATCCGAACGAAGGGCATGGGTTTGTGGACCCGGCGCACAGGCTGGATGTGATGGAACGCGCCGTGGAATGGTTTGCGCGCTATCTTCCGCCGGAGTGAAGCCTGCTCGCCATCGATGTGCTGCGGCGTCTATCGGAGCAGTGGTGGGGGAGCAGTTGTGCGTTCTGCCCAGGGGCCAGCCGGTCCTGATACACTTTTCATTGGAGTTCTGGAGAGCGTGTTTCGCCGACCGGCTGCATGGAAGAGCGTACCGCCGGGAGCCGGTCATTTGACTAAGTGAGCGGAATTTACCGGCCGTAGAGCAGCCTTGAGCATGTTGGCGGACCGCTATTGAGCGTTTTGCAGTTTCTGTGGTTGCATGCGGCCTGCCAGGGGAGATTCTCCTGGGAAGAGAGCCCATCGGGCTGGCGGTTTGCCACTGCGGCGATTGAAGAATCGCTATGACCCAACTTTTTTGACGGATTCGGAGAGACCGTTCCGCAGTTTGAAGAAGCGGGGCGGGGAGGATTCATGCGGCGGTTTTTGACGCTTGTCTGTTTGTTGTGCCTGGCCATTCCGGCAGGGATATCGATTTCCGGCTGCACGCGCAATCCCGGGGCGAATTATTGCAACGGTCTGGGTTACGGGCTGAAGGTCACGGACGTGCAGTCCATCGTGCTGCAGCCCCAGACTACGGGCATCTCCCTCGCTTTTGGGCAGACGCAGCAGGCTTCGACGCCCGCGGCCACTACGTGCCACGGCGCCGCGGCCTCCGTTCCCACGTACACCTACGGCACGTCGAACAACCAGTTGGTGGATATCTCGCCCTCCGGCAATATTTGCGCCGGAACCTGGAATCGGAACACCGGCGGCGGAATTGCCAACTACACCATCTGTAACAAGCCCAATCCGCTGCCCTTGACCAGCGGACTGCCGTACGGAACGGCATACATCACGGCATCGGCGGATTCGGTGACTTCGAACCCGGTGGCGGTCTACGTTCATCCTCAAGTGACGTCGGTGACGCTCGCGCTCTCCGGGCCGCAGCAGTGCTACTCGCAGGGCGCGACGGCGCAACTCGACGCGCAGGCTTGCTATGCTGGAAGCAACAACCAGCAGCAGTTGTTCTGCGCGCCGTCATCGGTTATACCGGCCAACTATGCCTGCCCGCTGCCTACCGGCGTGACTTCGGTTCCGAGCTGCTCGGCGGCCCTCGGCACTCTCAGCTACTCAGTGGGAACTTCGAGCGTGGCCTCGATCAACACCGAGAACAACCAGATCACCGCCGCGCAGCCGGGAACCACTGTGATCACCGCTTCGGTGGCCCTTTCGGGTTCTTCGGCCGGTTTCTTCTCCACCTGCCCGCCGAAGTCGATCAACGTTACCCTGGCGAACGGCGCGACGCAGGGCACCATCTCCCAGGGTGTGCAACAGAATCTGGTGACCACAGTCCTGGACACCAACAATCTGCCTATCACGGGCCTTTCTCTTGACTATCAGTCGACCGACCCCATCGACATCGGCGTCGGCAGTGGGGGAGCGATCTCAACTAATTTTCCGGGCGTGGCCTCGATCTATGCCATCTGCCAGCCCTCCTCTTGCAATTCGTCTCAGATCAATGAAATCGGCTTGTATGGCACGGGCCTCCCGCTCACGTCCAACTCGGTCACCGTGACCACTCCCGGCACCGCCAGCGACTACGTATGGTTCGGGGCTCCGGGCCAGTCGCAGTACTTCGTTTCCATTGAGCTATTGACCGGAACCATGGGCGCGCCGGTGCGCTTGCCTTATGTGCCAAATTCGATGCTGATGGACCGTGGCGGCAACAATCTTTACTTCGGTTCATCCAGGGAACTGATGGTTTACAGCGCCATCGGCAACTCGATTACGAAGCAGGACACAAACGCGCCAGGTGTCGTGCTGGCCGTGTCTCCGGACAATACAACGTTGCTGATCAACGATCAGCAGCGGCAGGTCTTCTACCTTTACAACACCACCGGCGGCGTGAACTCAACGACTGGCGGAGTGGGCAATGCCGCGGCCTGGACGCCGGACTCGAAGACGCTCTACGTCACCGACAACGCAAGCCTGGGAGCAGGCCACAGTGACTCGTTGTATGTCTACAACCAGAACACAGGTTGGACGACCTATTTGAATTCGCTGCCGCCGAGCCCGCTTCCGCCGAACTCGCTACCTCCGAATGTGGCCATTTCAAGCACCGTGCAAACTCCAGCCCTCACCATTCCCAGTGTGGGCGCCTATCTGCGAGGCGGCCCCACAACGGCGCACACGTGGTGCCCATCGGGCACAGTTGGGAGCTTATCGTTCTATCCGCAAGGGGATTCGGTTAACGACGCGAGCAACAATCCGCTGCGGACCGACACGCTTGCCGCCACCACCGATGGCAAGCATATCCTGGGCGCAACCCTCTTCAATAGCGGGGTCCCGGGCGGTGTCACACTCTACGATATTGGAGTTAGCATCCCCAGTGGCGAGTGCCCGGGGGCTGGGTCCAACACGCTCTCGGCGCTCAACATCACGCACACGACGCCCAATCAAACCTCCCTTGCGAAGGTGAACGCAACGGTGGTCAACCAGGTGGTGCCTTCGCCGGCGTCGAACCTGGCATTTATTACGTACAACGGATCAACGCCCGGAGCTCCGTTGCCATACTACGTGCCGGGCAGTGGCGGCGCGGCGGGCACGGTGGGTTATTTAACGCTGGGCGGAAGCTCCGCGTCGGCGATCACGGCCCCGGTAGCGGGCGCCTTTAGCCCAGACGATTCCCTGTTCTTCGTTTCCACTGCGGGCGACAATATGATCCACTACATCAGCGTGCCCCTGGTCAGCAGCAACCCGGCGAAGGCCGATACGCAGCAGATCGCCCCCAACCTGCCTGCCTGCACACCGGTAGCCTACGGTGGCAGCGACACCGGCTGTGCGTTGGTCACACCCACTGCCAATCCTGTTCCGGCCACGGTTATTACCGTGAAGCCGCGGTCTACCACATAGCCTTCTGTTTATGTAATCCATGCAAAGAAAGGGCCGGCCTCGCGCCGGCCTTTTCCTGCCAACCGGCTCATCAAAGCACAAGATGTCATAGGCGGGGTGCCTCATCCTTTTCGTGTTCTTTGCGAAAAGGGTGGGATACGGCACACTTCGACCCGTCCTCGCTGGCCCGCCGATTACCCCGTCTCCGCACGATAGAATCAAAGCATGATTAAGGGAATCTCCTTTCTTCGTCCTGCCGGGAACGCCGCGACTTATGAGCGGCTGGCGAGCTTCTTTTCTTCGCTGGGGTTCGCTCCTGGCGCGGGATGGAAAGAGGACGGTAGCCGCGGGGCGTCGTTTCTTGCTCCGTTGGGCAACATCGAGTTTGTCGATGGACAGTTTCCCTCCACCGCCGATGTGCTGGTGGAAGTGACCGCTCTGGATGCCGTGCATCAAGCGGCGGCGAGCTGGCTGCGCGCCGATGGCGGCGATGTGGCAGTGGAGCGCCTCACGCCCATAGCCGAAACCAATTGGAAGTCGTGCATCTTTACGGTCGAACCGGAGCCAGGGTTTGCGTTTTCTTTCTGGGCCTGGTCCGATCCGCTCCGGGGCAAACCGGTGGCCATCGAAGGCGATCTCTCAGCCGCGGGCATGAAGTTTGCAATTGTAGTGGCGCGTTGGAATGCTGTCATCACCGAGCGGCTGCTCGAAGGTGCGCTGGACGCCCTGTTGCGCAGCGGGGCCGACCGGGCTGCGATTGATGTGGTTCGCGTTCCAGGCGCTTGGGAGATTCCCGCCGGAGCCCGCGCCGTAGCCAGCCTCGGCCAGGTAGACGCTGTTGTGACCCTAGGCTGCTTGTTGCGCGGTGAGACCGCTCACTACGAGGCCATCTACAACGAGGTGGCGCGCGGCATCGGCCAGTCGCAGCAGGAGACCGGGATTCCCCACAGCTTTGGCGTGCTGACCTGCGAAACTCTTGAGCAGGCGCTCAACCGCGCCGGCATCAAGGCCGGGAACAAGGGCTTCGAGGCTGCCTTGGCCGCCATCGAGATGGTGAGCCTCGGCGGCAAGATCAAACATGGCGGCGCTGGGCGAGGCACTTCTTGACCGCCGGGACGCGGCGTAAGTCGCGCGAATTGGCCATGCAGATGCTGTTTCAGGCGGACATCGGCAAGCAAACCCCGGACCAGGTGCGCGCCACCTTCTGGAAGGCCGGCGACGAAGTCGAACCGGAGGTCCGGGGCTTTGCCGAAGATCTGTTCCGCGTGGCCGTGGTCCACCAGGAAAAAATAGATGAGCTGATCGTGCAAAACTCGAAGCACTGGCGCCTGGAGCGCATGCCGGCCGTGGATCGCAACCTGCTCCGGATGGCTGTCGGTGAGATGCTGGGCTTCAAAGGAACGCCCTTCCCCATCGTTATCAACGAGGCTCTGGAGATTGGCCGCCGCTATTCGGCGCCCGAGTCGATCAATTTCCTCAACGGTATGCTGGATGCGATTGCGCGAAGTCTGCTGCCAACGTAATGTCTTCGAATAACGCGGCGCCGCATCTGCGCGCCGCTTGGCTCCGATCGCCCGCGTTATCGAGCGGCCCTGTTATCCTTGATAGGTGATTCAGCGGTTACAAATCAGAAGATTTGTGGGCATGGCCTTGCTGCTGGCTGTGGCTTTGGTAGCCTGCCACAAAGAAGAGCAGGCGGTAGTTGGGGTTGCAAGCAATGCCGTCAACGCCGAACATCAGGCTCAGGCCGCGGCCCAGGCCTCTGCCACAAAGAGTGAACGGCAACGGACCGAGCTCGCCCGCATCCCGCTGCCCACAAAAAGCCTTTATGTGGATGTGCACGAGCCCAGCGCGTGGGCGAATCCATTCCTCTCGGTCGATGCGGACTCGCTCAACCTGCGCGTCACGATGGCGGACGCCAACCCCAGCAGCCTCGGTCAGGGGACCATGCTGCGGCCAGAAGCCGCCCGCCGCCAGGAGATTCAGTTGCGTCCCGCGGACCTGGCCGAAGCGTTGATTGCACTGCCCCCTGGCGCTTGGCGGTACGGCCGCGTGATCGCCGTGGCCGAGTCGCCTTTGGCCACCCGTAAGGTCCGTCCAAAGGTTCGCCGAAACGTCGAAGCCGCCATCCAACAACTCAACGACCTTGGAGTCGTGGTCGAAGAGTGGCCCGCGCGGTAATATCCCGCATAGGGAAGCGATCATTCTGTATGATCCTTTCTCGCTCAGCCGTTCCCGTGACCGCAAGTTCTCTGCTTGAAGCCGACAACCGCGTCTGCTAGTCTTCACTCAAACCGCGATTTGAACTTCAGAACCGGCAAGGGGATTGAGAATCGAAGAGAAGGCGTCCGCTTTGCGTGGCATCGGAGGCGGGTTGAAAATCGCATTTTGCCAAGCGGTACGACGAAGGCAGGTCAGTATGGAAGAGACACAGATATATGCTCGATTGACGAAGATGTTTGAAGATGTCTTCGATGAAGATTCGATTGAAGTAACGTCTGAGCTGTCGGCCAAGGACGTAGACGGCTGGGATAGCCTCACCCATATTCGCCTGATACTTACGGTCGAAAAGGCATTCAAGATCAAGTTTTCTACCTCGGAGATTGGAAAGCTGCAAAATGTCGGCGATCTTGTAGCTCTGATCAAGGCAAGGGCCGAGTAGGATCTTGACCTCGATACCGCTGGGACGTTTTAACGGAATGTTGTTGAAGAAGTAGGTACGGGGGAGCGGGGATCGAGCCAATGAATTCAATCTATTCCGAATTGCAATGGCTGCCGCGTGCGCCAAGGGAGTTTTCCGAGAGGCTGAAAGCCTTGGAAGGTGCCGCGGGACCCGTGGGTGGCGAACTGCGGGCTCTGGCCCTGCACGCTCTGGACTTGAACCAGTTGACGAAGCTGGCCAAGGCGATTGGATGTGTGAGTTCGAAGGCCAAGTCCAATGGCAATTCTCTGGACCCCCTGGTGCCGTTCCGGCTGGCGGTGCTGAGCAACTCGACAGTCGATTTGATCGTGCCGGCTCTGGTGGCCACCGGTGTGCGCCACGGCATCGCGCTTGAGGTCATACAGCCCTCGTACGACCAGGTCGCGCAGGAGGCTATGACGCCGGACTCCAAAGTCAATAGCTCGAAGCCGGATGCCGTGCTGCTTGCTCTCGACTATCGCGGCTTGCCTTTGAAACTCTCTTTGGGTGACTCCGAGGCCTCTTCCGCTACCGTTCGAGGAGTTATCGGCTACCTGGAGGCGCTTCGCGACGGCATCAAGGCCAATTCGAATGCGGTGTGCATCTTCCAAACCTTTGCTCCTCCGCCAGAAACGCTTTTTGGCAGCCTGGACCGTGCGCTGCCAGGCACACTGCGAAACTTAATCGACGCCATCAATCGCGAACTGGCCGAGTACGTTCTCGGCTCGGGTGAAGTGCTGCTGGATGTGGCCGGACTTGCGGAGACTGTTGGACTTGCCGATTGGCACAACACGCAGTTATGGAATATGGCAAAGTTTTCCTTCTCCGACGAGTTCATTCCGCTCTACGCCGATCACGTCGCCCGAACGGTTGCAGCCATCCGTGGCAAGAGCGCAAAGGTTCTGATTCTCGATCTCGATAACACGGTATGGGGCGGTGTGATTGGGGACGACGGATTGGAGGGCATCAAGCTGGCGCAGGGCGATGCGCAGGGAGAGGCGCACCTGGCGGTGCAGCGGCTAGCTCTTGACCTGCGCCAGCGCGGTATCATACTGGCCGTGTCGTCGAAAAACACCGACGAGGTGGCACGCGAGCCTTTCGTAAAGCACCCGGAGATGCTGTTGAAGCTGGACCACATCGCCGTCTTCCAGGCTAACTGGAATGACAAGGCGACTAACATTCAGGCTATCGCGGAGGAACTTTCCCTGGGCCTGGATGCAATGGTGTTTCTCGACGACAATCCGGTGGAGCGGGGGCTGGTGCGCAACCTGCTTCCGCAAGTTGCGGTGCCTGAGTTGCCGGAGGATCCGGCTTACTATGCAAGAACACTGGAGGCAGCGGGGTATTTTGAGGCGGTTTCGTTTGCCGCCGAGGACCTGAAGCGCGCCGGTTTCTACCAGGACAACGCGAAGCGGGCAAGCCTGCAAAAGCAGGTTGGGGGCGTGGACGCATACCTGGCATCGCTGGAAATGACCATCACTTTCCAGCCCTTTGACGCGACAGGCAGAGCGCGCATCGTGCAACTCATCAACAAATCCAACCAATACAACCTGACGACCCGCCGCTACACCGATCCGGAAGTTACCCAGGCGGAGAACGATCCTGAAGTTTTCACGCTGCAAGTCAGGCTCGCCGATATCTTCGGCGATAACGGCATGATCAGCGTCGTTGTCTGCCGCCACGGTGAGGGCGGAGTTTGGGAGATCGACACCTGGCTGATGAGTTGCCGCGTTCTGGGCCGCAAAGTGGAGCATATGGTCTTGCGCGAGATTCTTGACCATGCGCGCGCGGCTGGGGTCAGCAAGTTGCGCGGAACGTATCGCCCCACGGATCGCAACGAGCTTGTCATTGATCACTACGCGAAGCTTGGCTTTATGAAAGTGGACGAAGAAGATTCAGGATTGACGCGCTGGGAGCTGCTCGTCGAGGGCGCTGACCCGCAGAGTGCGCCGATGAAGGTGGTTTCCAGGGGCTTTGTGGGGGCCGTGGAGAAATCGCACGCATGAGGCAATTAGGCGCGAGCGACCCTTGTACCACGAAAGAAGCAAAGCTGCCGTGCCGGGACTGGGTGTTGCTGCCCCTCATTAGCCTGCTGACGATCTGCCTCATCGCGGGTTCCACGGAGTCGATTGCGCGGCGGATGTTTCGGGAGTCGCCCTCTTCGCTAAATAGTTGCCTGATCATGGACGATCTTTCGAATGGCGTGCGGGCGATCCCAAACTCAGTGTGCAACTATAAGATCCCCGAGGGTCCACCGGTCGATTACAGGTTCAATAGTTCCGGATACAGGGCGGACCGAGGGTTCGCGCCTAAAGCGGCTGGAACCTACAGGATCGTGATGGCCGGTTCATCGCTTGCGATGGGATGGGGAGTGTCGAGGGAGAGGACCTTTGCCGCGTTGTTACCTGCAGAGCTTTCTCGCCAGACCGGGTACAAGGTTGAACTTTACAACGAAGCTATGATGTACGAAATCCCGCATATTGTCGCTCTCCGCTTCAACGAGACGCTGGCGGCCAAGCCCGACTTGATTCTGTGGGTTGTGACTTACTGGGACATTCAAAATGCAGGGAATGTTTCGCCGGTCCAGATCATTCCGCGCGAGTCTTCGTTTTTCATGGGAAGAACCCGCAGCCGGGTAAAGAGCGCCTTGACTGAGAAGTCGCTTGCTGCTGCGATCTTCGATCTCACGAGCACCGTGCGAGATCTTCTGAATAGCACGAAGGCGGTGTATCTGCTCATGCACCTTTCGGGCAAGAGTCAGAGTCAGTATGTCAGGTCACGACTGGACGGGCCCGAGGCGGGGACCTTGAGGATCGATCCCGGCGCGGAGTGGCAGAGCAGCTTGCTGGCCTTCGACAGCTACGCCGCGGACATCGAGGCGCGGGCCAGGGCAGCGGGAGTGCCCTTGGCAATCGTTCTGGTGCCGTGGCGTGTTCAGGCGGCCATGCTCAACGTTGATGGGTGTCCAAATGGCTACGACCCTTACAAGCTGGACGATGAACTGCGCGCCATCGTAGCCAGCCATCGCGGAACCTATATCGACATACTGCCGGACTTTACCGCGATAGCCAATCCCGAGCGGCATTACTTTCCGGTGGATGGCCATCCCGATGCCGACGGGCACGCGATGATCGCTGCTTTTTTGGCGAAGGAGCTTACCAACGGGACAATTCCAGCATTAAGCATTGCGGCCGGGCAGCAGGCTGCGCTGGTTCGGAGCAGGTAACCTTTGGCCAGCTTCTTTTGGCGAGCAAGGAGATGTCCCAAGAATGAGCGATGTAAGTTTCAGTTCCGATCAAGCAGAAGCGAACGGTGGAGCGGGAAGCGGCCGAGAAGCGAGGCTTCCGCGGCAGGACTGGATCGTGTTGCCCATGATCGGCTTGCTGACGGTTCTTCTCGTAGCAGTTTCCTCTGAGCTGATTGCAAGGCGAATGTTCAGTGACGGGCTGGGACCGCTGCCTCCCTGCGCTGAATTGCCCGACTATTCAAAAGGGGCACAGGTGGCCCCGAACACCGTGTGCTGGGGAAAACTCCCTGAAGGTGGCTTGACGGAATACAGGTTCAACAGTTGCGGGGACCGCGCGGGCATCGAGTGCGGACCAAAGCCGCCTGATACATACAGGATTGTATTGACCGGCTATTCCATGGCATTGGGCAGGTATGTGCAGAAAGAGGATACCTTCGCGGCGCTCCTTCCAGTCGATCTCTCGCGGCTGACAGGACGAAAGGTTGAAGTCTACAACGAAGGCATGATGTGGGGATTTCTGAATAGTGTCAACGCGCGTTTCAACGATGTTTTGGCAGCAAAGCCGGACATGGTTCTGTGGGCGTTAACGCCCATTGACTTTAAGTACCCGGCTTTCGTGTCGAACGAGGCCATCTGGCATGCGCCAAACGATCCAGCCGCATTGCCTGGTAACGCTGGCAAGCCGGGCTCTTTGGCAAGAGCCTGGTATCGCCTTAAGATTGGTTACGCAGGCAATTCCCTTCAGGAATTAGCTCGTCATCAATTCGACCGGACTCAAGCCGCAGTATTACTGCGCCACTTCTTGTATGAAAGCCAGAGCCGTTATGTGCAGAGCTTCCTCATGGGAGGCGAGGAGGCTGAGTTTCTAAGGTCCGAACCGAATGCGGAGTGGCAGGCAAAACTTCAGCAGTTCGACAAGGACGTGTCGGACGTAGAGGCCAGATCCCGGGCTGCGGGTGTGCCTTTCGCGGCGGTTCTGGTACCCAATCGTGCGCAGGCGGCAATGATCTCCATGGGCGAGTGGCCGGTGGGCTACAATCCTTACAAGCTGGACGACGAAATGCGAGCCATCGTGACCGGTCACGGCGGAACTTATATCGACATATTGCCGGACTTTCAAAATATTCCCAATCCAGAACAGTATTATTTCCCGGTGGATGGTCATCCCGATGCCAGTGGGCACGCGATGATCGCTGATTTTTTGGCCAGGGAACTGACCAGCGGCGCAGTGCCTGCGCTTCAAACCAGCGCGGCGCCGCGAAGTGCGCCGACGAGAAGCAGATAGCCATGGGAACCCTGCAATTGAGGCGCACGGAGACGGTACTTGCATGATTCAATCCTATGAAGGCGACCGAAACAGTATGAAAGAAGCCAAGTTGCCGGGCCGTGATTGGATACTGATACCAGCGATCAGCCTAATCGCGATTTGCACCATATTGACTTCTACGGAGTGGGTTGCGCGGCGCACGTTTTACTCAACTGGGAATCCTGCGCGCTATTGCATGACACAGGATCTCTCGACCGGTTATCGAGGGATACCGAACTCTGTATGCACGGACAAGGAGCCCGAAACTCCGCTTATCGAATACAGATTCAATAACTGCGGACACCGCACGACGATGGAATGCGAGCCAAAACTGCCGGGAAACTACAGGATTGTCGTCGTTGGTTCATCAGTGGCGATGGGGTGGACCGTACCGGAAGAAAAGGCATTTGCGGCACTGCTGCCTGCGGAACTCTCGCTGCGGGTAGGGCGAAGGATTGAGGTCTATGACGAAGCGTTTCCCGGCAAGGCCGGATCCCCCCACAATGTTGCCTTGCGATTTAATGATGTGTTGGCGGCCAAACCCGATATGATTCTCTGGCTTGTGACGTCGTGGGACGTCGAAAACGCGGTGTTCAAAGAGAGCTCGTCGGAGGTGTTGCCCGATAAAACCAGGAAGACAAGCTTTTTGGCAAGAGTGGAAAGCCGTATCCATGAGGCGTTGGCCAGGGGTTCAATCGCGGAAGAGATACTCGACCTTTGGAATTCTCATTCAATCTCGTATATGACAGAGCATTTCTTCTACGAGAGTCAAAGTCTCTATATGAAGTCTTTCCTGATGGGGCCCAAAGCGGAGTTCCTTAGGATCAAGCCGAGCCCAGAATGGAAGGAGTACCTTCAGCAGTTCGACAGCGCCGCTACAGACGTTGAAGGGCGTGCCAAAGCTGCGGGAGTTCCTTTGGTTGCAGTGTTCGTTCCAGGCCGCGCCCAGGCAGCCATGATCTCCTTGGATGACTGGCCTGCCGGCTACGACCCATACAAATTGGACAACGAGTTGCGCTCCATCGTGGCCCGCCACGGAGGGACTTACATCGACATATTGCCCGATTTCCGCGATATCCCCAATCCCGGGCAATATTATTATCCGGTGGATGGCCATCCCAAAGCAGAAGGGCATGCGATCATTGCCGGTTTACTGGCCAAGGAACTCACCAGCGGCGCAGTGCCAGCGCTCAGGTTGGCCACGCAATCGCAATCCATACAGGAGCAAGGAAGATAACCATGGACTCAGCTTCTTTTCAGTTTGTGATGTTCGGCTTGGCCGCAGCGTTGATGTCGAACCTCAGCCGTTCGCGCGTGTGGCGGTCGATCGTGCTTTTCACGGCCAGCATTATTTTTTTTCTCCAACTGGCGCATAGCCCGTTCGTCTTTTTGCCCATGGCCGGATTTCTTCTTCTCGGCTATATCGGGCTTGTCCTGATCGAGCGCGGATGGTCGAAGTCGACGGTCTGGAGCATTCTTGCGGTAATCATCGTCTATGTGTGGCTTAAGAAGTACACCTTCCTGCCGGAAGGGATTTTGTTGCGCTCTCCGTATTTCACGCTGGGTCTTTCTTACATTTTCTTCCGCGTGCTGCACTTATTGATCGAATCTGGAGATAACAGCGAGAAGCGGCACATCGGCCTCGGCGCTTACCTGCTCTATACGCTGAATTTCACCACGCTGGTATCCGGTCCGATCCAGCCCTACGACGAGTTCGCCCGCGACCAGTTTGCTCACGACCCGATCGTGATGGGACCGCGTACGGTTGGTTTACAGTTGGAGCGCATCGTTCGCGGCTTCTTCAAGGTGAACGTGCTGGCAATGATCCTCCATGCGGTGCAGGAGGACGCGCTGTCGCAGATGTCGCAACCGCTGCCACTGACGCAAAAACTCTTCTCCGCCTTTCGGCTGGCCGTCGCATACCCGTTCTTTCTCTATGCGAATTTCTCCGGCTATATCGACATTGTGATTTCGCTGGCGCGTCTGATGCGCGTGCGCCTTCCGGAGAACTTCGACCGGCCCTTTTCGGCTTCTTCGTTTCTGGATTTTTGGAACCGCTGGCATATCACGCTGTCAACCTGGTTCAAGACCTATGTATATAACCCTCTTTTGCTGGCCCTCATGCGGCGCATTTCGTCGGTTGCACTGGAGCCGCTTTTGGGAGTCTTTTGCTTCTTTGTAACGTTTTTCCTTGTGGGCATCTGGCACGGGCGAACCTCGGAGTTCGTCATCTTCGGCGTACTACAGGGCGGAGGGATTTCGATCAACAAACTCTGGCAGTTGGGGCTAACTCGCGGGCTTGGCCGCAAAGGCTATAAAGCACTGGCGAAGAACCCAATTTATATTGCTTTTGGTCGCGGCCTGACTTTCAGTTGGTTTGCATTCACGCTCTTCTGGTTTTGGGCAAGCTGGCGGCAAATCGATAAAGTCTTCAATGCGATCGGCGTTGCGGGATGGCTCGAAGTGTGGCTCGCGATCTGGTTGTGCGCGACGGCGGTACTTGCGATCTGGGAAGCCTTGCGCGCTGCTTTGCTTTCGATCAAGACCTCTGAGGGGCCGGTCCTCACCAACCGTTACGCGCGCGTGGTGTACGCGACAGCCTTGGGATTGGCCGCTTTCGCGATCACTTTCCTCCTCAATCAGCCCGCGCCAGACATCGTCTACAAGGCGTTCTAAGCCATGACTATTGTCATTCGGCCTCGGCTGACCATCTTGCTCACCAGCGTCCTGTTGCTAACAGGCGTTAACCTGCTTGTTGACGCCTGGAGTCACAGGCTTTTCTATTACAAGAAGCTGGAAGCCATCCGGTTGGCACAGAATCCGAATCTTCTCTTTCTGGGTAACTCCCTGCTGGATCATGGTGTGGACGAGCTAGCGCTGCTACAGGCGGCGCGCGACGGCAGCCTCAAGCCTCTCGACGGCGCTTTGGGAGGGACAAGACCTCCCGAGCATCGTTTGCTCTTTGAATATGCTGTCCGGACCCACCCTGGTATCCGCACGCTCGTTGTGGGTATCTACGATTTCCAGATCACGGAATCGGATCGCACTGAAATTGCCGATCTGAACGGCAATCGCATGGTAGGTGTAGAACGCCGTTTTCCCCTCTCCGAGGTTGCTTCAGACTATGGGTTCGGCCCGCTTGACCAGCTAGAGCTTGAAGCACTCAGATGGCTTCCGTTGGTTGCCAACCGCGACAATGCCTGGCAGTATGTTGACCGGATGCGCGGGTTGAGATGCGTTATGCAGTTGCGTCAATCCATGGAATCGATGGGTATGCTCCCCGCATCCACAAATAGTGTTGGAAGTGCGTACGGCCTTCCGGCACTTGAGTCCGCCAATTTAAGCGAATTCGATACTAATGCCCGTGCTTTCATCGAGCATCCTGATCACTTCAATACGAGCTATGAATCGATCTTCAACCAGGCGCACGGCGCGGGGATGAAGGTAGTAATCGTCGTCATGCCCATGTCGCCCTACCACCGTGCAACCTTCTATGTCCGCCCCCTCTGGCGGAGTTATGTTTCGCTCCTTGCGGATCTGGCAGCCCGGCGCAACATTCGATTCATCGATGGCAGCGATTGGGCGCCGCTGCCGGAGGATTTTGGTGACCACGTACATATGAATAGCCAGGGCATCCACAATTTCTCGATCCACATGGGCGATGAGCTTTTCAAGATCGCCAAACAATAGATACTGCGCCCGAAGTTGTCCGCCGAGCGTTACTATTGGCCCGTGAGCACTTCGGTCCGACGGCCCCTTTTTATGGGTATATGCGGTGCAAAGTGCGGGCGAAGGGAATGGTCTCGCGAACGTGGTCCAGGCCGCAGATCCAAGCCACCGCGCGCTCAATTCCCATGCCGAATCCGCTGTGAGGGACGCTGCCGTAGCGGCGGAGGTCCAGGTACCACTCGAAAGCTTCCCTGGGAAGCTTATGCTGCTCGATGCGGTTACTTAGTAACTCATAACTCGACACGCGCTGCGAGCCGCCGATGATTTCGCCATAGCCTTCGGGGGCCAGGACGTCGACGCAGAGGGCGAAGCGGGCGTCGAGCGGGTCGGGCTCCATGTAAAAGGCCTTCACGTTGGCCGGATAACGATGGACCATAACAGGCCGGTCGAACTGGTTGCTGAGCCAGGTTTCGTCGGGCGACCCAAAGTCGTTGCCATATTCAAATGGCGCTTCGAGATGGCCGTCCTTGTGGGCCTGGTTAAGCATCGCTGCGGCTTCGTCATAGCGCAGGCGAGGGAAGGGCGGGCAGATGGCCTGAAGCTTGGCCGGATCGCGCCCAATGACGACTAACTCGGAGGCGCGGTTCTTGAGGACACTCTGAACGATGTGCGAGAGAAAGTTTTCTGCCAGTTCGAGCAGGCCGTCAAGGTCGCAATAGGCGACCTCCGGTTCGATCATCCAGAACTCGGTCAGGTGACGGCGGGTCTTTGATTTTTCGGCGCGGAAGGTGGGGCCGAAGCTGTAGACCTTGCCCAGAGCCAGTGCGGTCGACTCGATGTAAAGCTGGCCGGACTGGGTGAGATAGGCGGGGTCACCGAAGTAGTCGACCGGGAAGAGGGTAGAGGTGCCCTCGCAGGCCGCGGGTGTAAGGATGGGCGGATCGGTGCGGATGAAGCCGTTGGTGTCGAAGTACTCTGCCGCCGCGCGCATGATTTCGGCCCGTATGCGGAGGATGGCGGATTGGCGCGGCGAACGCACCCAGAGATGGCGGTGCTCCATCAGGAAGTCGACACCGTGCTCCTTGAGGGTGATGGGGTAAGGGTCGGACTCGGGGACGCGCTGAACGACCTGGATGTCTTCGACGTCAAGCTCAAATCCGCCTGGCGCCCGTTTGTCGGCGCGAACCTTGCCTGTGACAATGACGCTGGATTCCTGGGTAAGGCCCTTGAGGGCCTCGAAGACCGCGGGTGGGACACTCTTCACGTGCGCTACGCCCTGGATCGTTCCGGTGCCGTCGCGAAAAATGGGAAAAAGCAGCTTTCCGCTCTCGCGCAGGTTGTAGAGCCATCCGCGGAGCGTGACGGACTGGCCTTCATGCTGGCCGAGAGTAGCGATGGTGGCTATGGGCGCGGCTGGGGCTTCGACGGCTTCGGTAGCGGGAGTAGGCAGTTCTTCGGGCATGGTGTTCCTTCGTGGCCGGAATCGGGGTGCGTGGCCGGACCCTCTAGGATAACGCGTGACCGCGATGAAGGCCGGTAACCGATCAATCTGGTTAGCTGCCGTGGAACTTAGGTTTCTAGAAATGGATTGTGACCGGATTAGCAGCAAATCGACAGCATCGACATGTTTTTCGCAGCGGTGAATATGGATCCGGGCTGAGAACAGGTTGGTTTGGCGATACAGGAAGACTTTTTGATCTGGACAAACTTTTGCCCAGTAGAGCATCCTGTTTGTGTGCGGGCAGGAGGGGCGGATGGCTGAGTCGGCAGCGGTGAAGAACGAGCAGACGCAAAAGACACAGGTGGATCCGGAAACTGCGGAACGGTTCATTGCCGAAAAGCACCTCGGCGAGAGGATCAAGCGGCTGCGGCTCAAGAAATCGATGGGCCTAGTGGAGTTGGGTAAGCACACCGGACTTTCGGCCAGCTTTCTTTCGCAGTTGGAGACAGGCCGTGTGGTGCCGACGCTGCGTAACCTGTCGCGGATTGCGATGGTGTTTTCGAAGGATTTGTCCTATTTCTTTGAGAGCGAGCCCCAGTCCATCTTCAGGATTCACCGACAAAAGGAACGGGTGAGGCTGCCGCAGACAGGTGCGGAACCACCGACCTACTTCTTTGAGAGCCTTGCTTATATGGTGCCCGACAGGTATATGGACCCTTACTTTGCGGAGTTTGTCCCGCCGACGAAGGATATGGAGCCGAAGGCGCACATGCACGCCGGCTTCGAGTTCTTGTATTTGCTGGAAGGGGAACTGGAACTGCGACACGGCGATCAGGTGAGCACACTGGAGAGGGGAGACACGGTGTACTTCGACGCCAGCACGCCGCACTCCTACCAGTGTGTGGGCAAGAAGCCGGCTGGCGCAATCATTGTGACCATGCATCAGGCCCCGCCGCCACAGACGACGCCAATTCGTCCCGCAGGTGCGGGGGCGGAGACGGCAAGCAAGGTTCCGGCATTCCAGGCTTCAAAACCCTGAACCTGGACTTGAGACGCCCCGCGTACGCATCCCGTTCTTCTCAATTCCATTTGATGATGCGAATCAGATTTCAGCGACATCGTGGGCATCATCGGTTCCACCTGAAACAGCTGAGTAGAGTTGACGAATATAGAAATCGGGAAAACGACAGGAAGCACTTGGATTCCAGCTCTCGAGTGTTTGAAAGTCAACCGGCAAGTTGCAGGGGTGAATACCGGATGATCAGAGAAAACCGAAGGCGAGTAAATGCCGATAAGGTGGACAATGGCTGCTAGGCTGGTCTTGTGACAACACACTCTCGAATCCTTCTGAACTGGAAGGCTGTGCCGAGCCCCGGCCTGGTTACGCTTCGGGGCCGGTACGTTACACTGGAGCCGCTCAACGCAGAACGTCACGCAGCGGCCCTATGGCAAACTGTGCGAGGCCACGACGAGCTTTGGACATGGCTCTTCGACGGTCCATACACCAGCGAATCCGACTTTCGCCGCTCCATCGAGAGAAGGCAAGCCGCAACCGATGCCGTCTTTCTTGCCATTGTGCCTGCGGCTACAGAAAAGGCCTCTGGTTGGGCCAGCTATATGCGCATTGAGCCCGCCCATGGGGCCATCGAGGTGGGCAACATCATGCTGACGCCTGCTTTGCAGCGCACAACTGCCGCCACTGAGGCCATGTTCCTGATGGCCGGTTATGCTTTCGAGCACCTTGGTTACCGCCGCTATGAGTGGAAGTGCAACACAGAGAACCACGCCAGCCGCCACGCCGCCTTGCGCCTGGGTTTCATCTGCGAGGGCATCTTCCGCCAGCACATGGTGGTGAAGGGCCGGAACCGCGACACAGCGTGGTTCTCGATGCTGGACCGCGAGTGGCCCGCCCGCAAACGCGCCTTCGAGGCCTGGCTGGCGCCCTCAAACTTCGACAGTGAGGGCCACCAGCTCCGAAGCCTCACCGAGATGGCCGCAAAGCGGAATTGACTCTTTACGCCGCCCCTCCAATCCAAACGCCAAACGGCCCCGTGCTCGTTGCATGGGGCCGTTTCAAGGTTGTCGGTTCGCCAGTCGGGTTGTGTACGGGGCGTTGCCATCCACGCCGAAGCGGGAATGACGACGACAAGGACGCTAAAGGAACAAGGGCGCCATCGCGAAGCTGACAGTGCAGAACAGCCTGTTCAGCGGTCGCCACCATATTATGCAAAGAAAACGCCGCCCATTTCCGGGCGGCGTTCTCTTCGATCTACTAGACGGAAATCAGTTGCCTTCCTTGGACTCGATCCTCATTCCATAGAACGATCTATGCACGAAGAACATCGACACCAGGAAGAATACGACAGTCAGCACATGCACCAGCATCGCGTTGCTGGCAGTCATCTTCACGGCCAACTCGACAGCCAGTAATCCGAACAGGGTCGTGAACTTGATGATGGGGTTCATAGCCACCGATGAGGTATCTTTGAACGGATCGCCAACGGTGTCACCAATCACAGTTGCATCGTGTAGAGGCGTGCCCTTCATCTTGAGGTCAACCTCGACAACCTTCTTGGCATTGTCCCAGGCGCCGCCGGCGTTGGCCATGAAGATCGCCTGGTAGAGGCCGAAGATCGCAATCGAGAACAGGTAGCCGACAAACAGGAATGGCTCCATGAACGCAAACGAAAGGGTGGCGAAGAAGACGGCCAGGAAGATATTGAACATACCCTTCTGGGCGTATTTGGTGCAGATCTCGACAACCTTTTTGCTGTCCGTGACCGAGGCCTTCTCGACGCCTTCCAGCTTGATGTTCTTTTTGATGAACTCGACCGCGCGGTAAGCCCCTGTGGTGACCGCTTGCATGGAAGCGCCCGCGAACCAGAAGATCACCGCGCCGCCGCAGATCAGCCCGAGCATGAAGGGCGCATGAAGCAGGGAAAGCTTGTTTACGTCCTGGGTCAGTCCGTGGGTCAAGGCCATGATGATCGAGAAGGTCATCGTGGTTGCGCCCACAACGGCCGTTCCTATCAGCACCGGCTTGGCCGTTGCCTTGAAGGTGTTGCCGGCTCCATCATTGGCCTCCAGCAGGTACTTGGCGCGCTCGAACTTGGCGTCGATGCCGAAGTCCTTTTTCAACTCGGCTTCGATACCGGGAAGGGTTTCAATCAGCGACAGCTCGTAAACGGATTGAGCATTGTCGGTAACCGGGCCGTAGGAATCCACGGCAATGGTGACCGGGCCCATGCCCAGGAAGCCGAAGGCGACGAGCCCAAAGGCGAAGACGGCGGGAGCGAGCATGATGAGATCCATCGACCCGCCGATCATGCTGAAATAGTAGCCCAGTCCCATGAGGGCGACCATGCTCAGTCCCAGCCAGTAGGCGGAGAAATTGCCTGCAACGAGTCCCGACAAGATTCCCAGAGAAGCGCCACCTTCCTTGGCGGAGGTGACAACTTCCTGGACGTGAGCCGAGTTGGTGGAGGTGAAGACCTTGACTAATTCGGGGATAAGCGCGCCTGCCAGGGTTCCGCACGAGATGATGGAAGCCAGCTTCCACCAGAGCGTTGGATCATTGGCGAGGTTGGGGATCATCAGGTAGGAGACGACGTAGGTCAGGGCTATGGAAAGGATGGAGGTGATCCAGACCAGCGAGGTCAACGGCGCTTCAAAGTCCATCTCATCGGAGTTGCCGTATTTCATCTTGGCGATAAAGCCATTGAGGAAGTAGGCGCCTGAGCTGGAGAGCAGCATGGCCACGCGCATCACAAAGATCCAGATCAGCAGCTCGGCTTGCGTTACGGGGTTCTTGACGGCCAGCAGGATAAAGGTGATCAGTGCCACGCCGGTGACGCCATAGGTTTCAAAGCCGTCGGCGCTGGGTCCAACTGAGTCGCCCGCGTTGTCACCCGTGCAGTCGGCGATAACGCCAGGGTTGCGCGCATCGTCTTCCTTGATTTTGAAGACGATCTTCATCAGATCGGAGCCGATGTCGGCAATTTTGGTGAAGATGCCACCCGCAATTCGCAACGCTGCGGCGCCCAGGCTCTCGCCGATAGCGAAACCGATGAAGCAAGGGCCGGCATACGCGGCTGGAACGAAGAGAAGGATGAAAAGCATGATGAGCAACTCGACCGAGATCAGCATCATGCCGACGCTCATGCCGGCCTTCAGCGGAATCGCAAAGAGCGGATAGGGCTTGCCCTTCAGGCCAGCGAAGGCCACGCGGGAGTTGGCAAAGGTATTGACGCGAATGCCGAACCACGCCACGCCGTAGCTGCCCGCGATGCCGACCAGGCTGAATAACAGAATGATGGGCAGGGTAACCGCAACATTTCCCACCGGCGCCAGCCAGCCAAAGTAGAGCGAGATAATGACGGCGATGAAGACCCAGAGCAGCATGATGAATTTGCCCTGCGTGATCAGATAAGTTTTGCAAGTCTCATAGATTAGCTCGGACATTTCGCGCATCGAGCGATGAACCGGCATGTTCTTCAACTGCAAAAGGATCCCCAAGCCGAAGATCAGGCCGAGAACGCAGAATGCCAATCCGATCATCAACAGAGCTGGCCCGCTCAAGCCGAAATGGTTGACGACCGACAGATCCGGCAGCTTCAGGCTGGCTTCGCCACCGCCGGATTCTTGAGCGCCAGCGAATGTGGGAAGCATCAGGCCCAGAAGGGCCGCCGCAGTCCTGTAATGACTCTTCAGAAATGCCTTAGCGCGTGCAAAATTGAAGGCCACAACGAGCGAGAATCCGCTTACGGCCAGAAAGAAATACACCCAATACTGTGCAGTCACATGTCCTCCCAGACAAAGGTTTGATTCGCGATTGCAACGGCCGCAGAATTAGCGACCGCGCAGAATGCCGCAGAAAAGTCAATCGAAGCGTACCATCCGATGGGAACACTGTCGAGTGATTGCAATCACAAAGCACCGGAAGTCACAGGCTTTCGAGCCTGAAAATGCAGTCGATCAAGGCTGTGCGGAGCCCCGGCAACGGGAGGTCCGGTCCCTGAATTGCGCCTCCGGCGTTAACTGGAGCGTCGCCGGTCAATGCCGCTCAAGCGCGGCCTGAAGGCTGTATTTCCCTCATTCCACCGGAATCTCGATTTTGTCGTCTGGAAGCGGTATCTGCAAGTTCTGATGAGCGGGGATGCGAACCTGTCCGCCGGGCAGCGGGTGCAACTTGAAGAGTACCAGCAGCTTCCGCTCTGGATCGTCGAAGGCGTGATAGCTCGCTACCTGTTCGAGCGAGAAGTGGGTATGGATATCCTCAAGGGTTCCAGGGTCGAGGTCGTTCCACGAGGCAAACCAGCCCGGCTGGTAGAAGGCGAGTTTGGAGGGCAGGTCCGGCATCGAGCTGGTGGGGGCGCTGAAATCGTCGCATAGAGTGGGCACGTGCGTAACCAGCGTGATCTCGTCACCGCTGATCGAAACCAACAGTCGCTTGCCGTTGGGGTGGTCGTCCATATAGCGGGTCAGCCGCTGGGCGGCCTCGACGAACGTGTATTCCGGGTGGGTGGCGTAGTTCAAAGTCCATGCGCCATTGACGCACACCGCAACCGCGGCTAGTCCCATTACCCCCCAACCCAGCAGGGACGCTCGGAACCTGACTGAGCCGGGTTTGGGAATCATGGCCTCGCGATCCGGAGCCGTTCCTCCAAGCATCGCCTCGGCCCCCTGCGCGACTACGAAAAAGCTGAAGAAGGCCACCACGGCAAAATAGCGCGGCTGCGGGTGGTTTTGGTAGGTCATGAAGAGGACGTAGCCAGCCACGGCCCAAACAGACGCTCCAAAAGCCGGGTCCAGCAACAATTTGCGCCCCCACGCTGTCCGCCAGGCCGCAAAGGCGCAAACCACCGCCAGTCCGGCTAGCGGAATCAGGATATGGTCCACCCAGAGCCCACCGTGAAACGACCACCATAGGCTAGGCGCCGGCCAATAAAACTCCGGCGGCTTGATGTAATTGTTCACAATGAAGAGGTACTTGTAGTCGGGCAGCAGGCCCAAGCCGGCCACGAGCGCCATCCACACCCCAAACGAGATGGCAAAGGCTCCCGACGCGGCCACAGCGCAGTGAGCAAATACTTTGCGGCTTGGCCAAAGCGGCAGCAGCACGGCCCACCCGAGCGCCGGTACTAGAAAAACGGCGGTGGTCTTGGTGAGCATCATCAGGGTAAAGAGCAGGCCAATCCAGACCGAAGCCAATATCGGGCGGCGTAACCGCGGCAGCCGGACAGCGATATTCAAGGCTGCCAGGGTAAACGCGATCAGCATCGGCTCCAGAATCGCCAGCCGGCTGAAGCAGTAAAGAAAGGGGTTGGTCACCAGTAACGTCACTGCAAGCAACGCCATCCAGCGCGCACCTCTCGCCCTCAGCAGCAGGTAACTTAACAGCAGATTGGCAAAAAAGAACGCCATAGCCAGCCCGCGCGCCGCCTCCACTGTGACGCCGGTGAAGAAAAACAGCACCCACTCCATGAACGGCAACACAGGCACTGCCGGCGCGGGATTGAAGTCGCCCGGCAGATACCAGTTTCCGAACAGGTGGGCCCGGATGGCTGCGTTCCCATACCAGCCCTCGTCGGTATACTTCGCCCAGTCCATGAACCACGGCGAATGGTTGGGGAAGTCCGCGCGCAGGTGCAGCGCGTGCAGAACCGCGAAACCTCCGATAAAAACCAGCCAAACGGCATAAAGCCAGCGTTTGGAAGTATTTGTCAATGTCCGTTTCTCCAAAGGAAAGCACTCAAATGATGAGGCGGCAGGCAAATCTCCTCCAAAATCGGAAAAAATCTGCATGACGGTACTAGAACGCCTCAGGGGAGAAGCATAAGTATATCCTGCCCAGCGCTTGTACTTATTGGTTGGCCGAGCCCCCCTCCGCATCGTGCTCCCGTGCGAGCGGCATGTGTGCCCCGGCATTTACAAGGCATTCATCTTGTTCCGGTAAGGTTTCACACTAGGGAAACCCCGTCATCCGAGAGCTCTAAGGCGACTTTCTGCATTCGGAAGCCGCCGGACCTTGGCTTGCGAGGAATCTCAACGGCAAAGCGCTGCCGGGTGAGCTCAATGTTCGCGATGCGGCGCCGCCTTTTATTAACGCAGTCAACGCTGTACGCAATAAACCTTTTGGGAGAGCCCTATGAACTTCAATCGAAACCGCCTCGGCATTCTCTGCCTGGCGTTCCTCATCTTCTGCGCGTGCTCGGGTAGAGTGGCCTCGTTTGCGCAGTCCACCACCGAAGGCGCGATCGCCGGAACCGTTACCGACTCGTCCGGGGCAGTGGTTGGCGCAGTAGCCATCTCGATTCATAACACGGCGACCAACGCCGAAATCGAGCTGACCACCGACTCCAGCGGCTATTTCAAGGCTCCGTTGCTCGAACCGGGTACCTATACCGTTTCGTTCGCGGCCCCCGGCTTCGCGGGCTATCGCGCCGATAGCGTGATTGTCCAGGTGGGTCAGGTTACGGGCCTTGAGCCGCGTCTTGCCCTCGCTTCCGCGTCGGCCTCCGTAGAGGTTACCGAGCAGGCGCCGGTGCTGAACCTCGATTCGCCCGACCTCTCAGCGTCGCTCAACCTGCGGGCGCTCGAGACGATTCCGATCAACAACCGGCGCTGGTCGAGCCTGGCGTTGACCACACCGGGCGTCACAGTGGACAGTTCCGGCTACGGCTTGATCAGTGTGCGCGGCATCAGCACCATTCAAAACAACGTTGAGATCGACGGCGCCGACGACAATCAGGCATATTTCGCAGAAGAGCGCGGACGCACTCGTGAGGCCTATTCAACGGCTGGCAGCGCCGTCCGAGAGTTTGCCGTGAACACCGGCGTCTACTCCGCCGAGTATGGTCGCGCCGCCGGTGGCGTTGTCACCTCCGTCACCAAGAGCGGAACAAACAATCTTCATGGGCAGGCCTATCTCTATGACCGTCAGAGCAATTGGGCCGCCTACAACGACTTTGCGAAGATCACCACACTGAATACGGCGACCGGCACCAATGTGGTTTCGTCGATCAAGCCCAAAGACCTGCGCAAGATCTACGGGTTCACGGTCGGTGGGGCCCTCATCAAGGACCGGCTGTTCTGGATCTATACCTACGATCAGCACTCCCGCATCAATCCGGTAGTTGGCGTTCCTAAGTCGCCCGCTACCTTCTATGCGTTGCCTGCGGCCGCTCTGCCTTCTGGGGCAACCTGCACCGCCACTGGTTATTTGTCGGGCGACACAGCGTCCACGGTAACTCAGGACGGCTATGCGTGTACCTTGGCTGCCCGCCAAGGCGTTTCTTACGCACAGGGCGCCACCCTTTATTCGAACGGTATTGCAAGCCTCAACACGGATATCGGAACTGTGCCGCGCGCCGGCTACCAGGAGATCAATACTCCCAAGCTGGACTGGCAGATCAACCAGAAAGAGCATGTCAGCTTCCTCTATCATCGCCTTCGCTGGGATTCCCCCGGCGGCGTGCAGACCTCATCCACGGACAACTACGCCTTCGACACCCAGGGCAACGACTTCGTCAAGCTGGACTACGGCGTGACCAAGCTCACCAGCTTTATTACCTCCAGCATCAGCAACGAGCTGCTCTACCAATTTGGCCGCGAACTGAACGACGAGGGCCAGCAGGCTTTCAGCGCCTATACCAAGGCCAACCTGGTGGGCGCAGGCGGCAACATTCCGGAAGTCTCCGTCGCTACGGGGACGGCCGGCTTTTATATCGGCTCGCCCTATTACTCCTACCGTAAAGCCTACCCGGACGAGCACAAGTGGCAGATCGGCGATACCCTTTACTTCAACCACGGAAACCACAGCTTCAAATTCGGCACCGACAACGTCAATAACTCCGATACGCTGAATAACACCTACGAGAACAACGGCTACTACAGCTACACGTACCTGGGCAACTACATCAACGACCAGCTCAACATCAACGCTGGCAAGTCCTCCTCAAGCTGCAGCAGTGCGACAGGCGCAACCGCAACCTCGACTGTCAGCGCGGTTGGAAATCTACCCTGCTACTCGAGCCTTACGCAGGGATTCGGACCGACAACGTTCTCCATTGCCACCACCGACTACGCCTTCTTTGGCCAGGACAACTGGAAGATAGCCCCGCGTCTCTCCCTCGAACTCGGCCTGCGTTGGGATTACGAGGCCCTGCCCCCTCCGTTTGCCAATCTCGTCACCGCAACCGGCACCTTTACCCCTTATTCCGGCTTGAACAACACTCCCAGCGACAAGGGCGATTTCGGGCCCCGTGTCGGCTTCTCCTATGACCCATTCGGTGGAGGCAACACAGTGGTGCGCGGCGGCTACGGCATGTATTACGGCCGCATCGTCAACGGAACCTTGCTGAACGCGAGGCTCAGCACTGGAAGCCCGAACGGACAGTTCACCACGTCCTTCAAGCCCGTTGCGCAAGGCGCTACTCCGGCCGGCCCGCAATTTCCGAACATTGTCTCCGGCGGCGCTGCCGCGGGCGCACCAAGCTCCTACTATCTCGCGCCCAACCTGCGTCTCCCGCAAGTGCAGGAATTCGACCTCGCGGTGCAGCATCAAACCGCGCATGGAACCGTCCTCCAGCTAAGCTACCTGGGTGGTTTGGGACGCGAGTTGCCCAACTTCCTTAATCTCAACCTGAATCCAGCCTCGGTGCAGACGGCCACCATCACCGTTGCCGACAGCACTGGCGCGGGCCCGCTTCCCAATGGATTCCCATACCAGGTCTCCACCTATACCGCTTACGGCAACACGGGACTCTTCGGGGCGTCAGCCGCGAATTTCACGAACATCACCCAGGTGACAAGCAACGTCAACTCGAGCTACAACGCCATGGTTGTCGAGGTGCTTAACCGCTCGCTCAAGAGCCTCCAATTCGACGCCAACTACACCTGGTCGCACTCGCTCGATTTTGCTCAGAACGCCAACACAGGCACCTCCTCCAACAGTTGGTACGATCCTTTTTCAAATGCGCGCGCCAACTACGGAAACTCCTCGTGGAACATCCCTAACCGGCTGGTTGGATATATGACCTACAATCTTCCCAACCTCCATTCCAACAATGTCCTCAAGCAGGTCACGAACGGCTGGAGTTTCGACGACAGCTTCCAGATACAGGACGGATTACCGTACTCGGTCGGACTTAGCGGTTCTAACTCGTACAATGCCATCAGCTCAGGCTGGAATGGAGCCGGCGGCTCTTCGTTTATTCCCGGAATCGGCCTCAACACCAAGAGAATACGCAGAAAGATGGTGGACGACATCCGGGTACAAAAGGAAATCGGCTTGGGCGAGCGTTACCATATGCAACTCATGGCCAACGTATTCAATCTCGCCAACCACCAGAACTTCGACGGTGTCACCTCAACCGCATACATCCTTTCGACATGCGGTTCTTCCTGCCCGACCGCCGGCACGGCAACCTATCAGTCCAATTACGGACAGCTCACCAGCTCCAACAGCAGCAGTTTCACCTACACACCCCGTAATATCGAGATTGCCGCCAAATTCACTTTCTAGCTCGCGGTAATCGCACAACGCGCGGCGGCTTCGGCCGCCGCGTTGTGTTTGGGATCAGATAACTTCAGTGAGTTAGATTATTCGTACGCCAGCGCGTCGATGGGGTCTTTCCGCGCCGCCATCCACGCCGGGTACAGCGCGCCGCATACCGCTCCCAGGAAAGCGATGACAGAGCCCCTCGCGATCCACAGGCCGGTGATCTCAAAGTGCTGCATAGGAAAGACGTGGAACATGAGGATTTTCACCGCGTAGCTTCCCGCAATGCCGAGCAATACCCCTGCCAGCGCCATTACCGCAGTCTCGCGCAGCACCACATCCACGATGGTCAGCTTCGATGCGCCCATGGATTTAAGAATGCCGATCTCGCGCGTCCGCTCCAGCACCGCCGTGTACATGGATTGAAAGATAGCCAGGAAGCCCACCACCACCGCGATGAAGGTGACCACGTCGAGAGCGATGTTGAAACCGGGCAGCTTGTCGGGCGTCATCTCTCCGAGCCATTCATCGACGGTCTCAACCGGATAGTCCTCCAGGCCGCGCACTGCGTGGATCTCCTCGATCACGGCCTTGTCGTTTGCCGGATCGTCGCACTTGATATAGAACATGGAAGCCCTGCCTTCGGCATCCGTCAGTTGTCCCATGGTCGCAAGGGGCAGCATCTTGCGGCTGCCCTTGCCGTGCTCGACGATGCCTGAGATGCGGAAGGGATGATCCATGATAGTGATGGTGTCGCCGACGTGATAGCCCTTGTCGGAGCTGGCGAAGATGTCGTCGACGATGACGTCATTGGGTCCCTGAAATGTGCCGCCGCTGAGATAGACGAAGGGCTTGAGGGCGTTGAAGCTCTCGTAGTCGATGCCGGAAACCACTTCGATCTTGGGGGCTGTAACGAACTTCTGGTTGGCCGGCGACACAATCGCCACATGGGGCAGTTTGCGCAGAACCTCGGCGATCTTTGCCGGCATGGGAGCGCCACTGACACCAACCATGATGCTGGAGTTTGGCGGGCGCAACATGAGGTCGGCGCCGATACCGTTTTGCCGCTGCTTGGTGTCGTTCAGCATCCCCATGAAGATGCCCGCGATCGAAAGAATCATGATGACTTCAATGGCCACGGCGAGCACGCTGATAATGGAGCGGACAGGCCGCTGCAGTAGATTGGCAATGATGAGCTTGTTCATTCTTGAAAGCGGCTCCCAGGCATCAACGGGGCGAAATACGCCGGACAAAATGCGCCATGCTTCCCGCGCTTTCAGGGTAACAGCCTAAGCTGGCCGAACAGCGCGCCAGATTCTGGCTTCGGCTCGGATGCTGGGATATGGAGATTGCCGCGCCCTTGCGGACTTGATCTGGCGTCGAGGGAGTAAATAGTTGATCAATACCCCCAATTTGGTTCATTGGTTCCAGATTGGTTCCAGATTGATGAAAATAAAGGAAAAACAACAAATTCCTTTTGACGGCAGCCGGGCTCCGGTTTATTGTAAAGATGGAAAACTGTAGGACGCTTTACCCGCTTTCCGATAGCCGATGAACAGCTTTGGAGAAGACCTGCGCATGGAGCGGCTTTCCCGCGGCATTGCGCTGGAAGACATTACCGCAGTCACCAAAATCAGCCAGCACCATCTGGTCGCGCTGGAGCAGGAGAGGTTTCGCTTGCTTCCCGGCGGCATTCTGAGCAAGGGCATCGTGCGCGGTTACGCTGGCGCTTTGGGCCTTGACCAGCACGCCTGGACCGAGCGATTTCTCAAGGCTTATAGCGCCTCAGGCCAGATGCTCGACGACGACCGCAGTTGGACCGCCTTCGCGTCCAACGTGGGGAAAGCGCGCATTCTTCGCCACGATGCTCTCGAGACCCGCCTGCGCTGGGCTGGCGCTATCCTGCTGTTGCTCGTGGTCGCCGCTGCGGCTTTCCTCGCGGTGCGCTACCTCGGCCTGCGCGTCGGCTGGTGGACCACCTTGTTGCCTCTGGAGCACGCTCGAGCCGGGGCCCATGCCATGGTTTCCTCGGCCCACGGCATGATCTCCCGCGTCCTCGCACGGTTTGGCCGCTGATCCAGGTTCCAGCGCGACCGGAGGCTTCTTGGCGACGCAGCCAGCCCACTTCGCAGTTGAGGTCCAAGCCCGCAATTCGAGGAGCGCGGTTCACATGCCTAAGAGCGCCCTTGAATGCCAAACATTCCCCGTTCACTGAGACTCTTTGCCCCCGCCCGCCCGTGGCAATTACCATAGAATGATGCATCCCAAGGCCAAGGCCTGACGGTGCTGGCGTGTTCTGTGCGAGAGTGGGTCCGGTCCGGGAGCATACATCTCTCCCTGCCGGTGATCCAGCATGAATCGGTCCTCGTGGCAGACCGCCCAAATTGAATTCCCTGCAATGGGAGGAGAGTTTTACATTGAGCGACCGTTTTTTGTTTACCTCTGAGTCAGTCACCGAAGGCCACCCGGACAAGATTGCCGACCAGGTCTCCGACGCTATTTTGGACGCATGCCTGGAGCAGGACCCCTACAGCCGCGTCGCCGCAGAAACCCTTACGGCCACCGGCCTGGTGGTCATCGCCGGTGAAATCACCACCAAGGCCTACGTCGATTTCCAGAGCCTCGTCCGCGGGGTCGTCGCCTCTATCGGCTACGACAACGCCCTCTATGGCTTCGACTCCAACACATGCGCGGTGATCTCCACCATCAACAAGCAGTCCGGCGACATCGCCCAGGGCGTTGACACCGGCGGCGCGGGCGACCAGGGCATGATGTTTGGTTACGCCTCCAATGAGACGCCCGAGCTGATGCCCGCCCCCATCTCTCTGGCCCACAAGCTTTGTCGCCAGTTGACCAAGGTGCGCAAGAGCGGCAAGCTGGCTTACCTTCGCCCTGACGGCAAGAGCCAGGTCACCGTCGAGTACGACGAAAACGGCAAGCCGGCGCGCATCGATGCCGTAGTCATCAGCAGCCAGCACTCTGAGAGCGTCACCAACGACGAACTGCATGCCGACATCCTCAAGTACGTGATCCAGGCGGTGCTGCCCGCCGCGTGGCTCGACGAGCACACCAAATACCACATCAACCCCACCGGCCGCTTTGTCATCGGCGGGCCCATGGGCGACACCGGCCTCACCGGCCGCAAGATCATTGTCGATACCTACGGCGGCGCTGGCCGGCACGGCGGCGGCGCTTTTTCAGGTAAAGACCCGACCAAGGTGGACCGCAGCGCGGCCTACGTCGCCCGCTACATCGCCAAGAACATCGTGGCAGCCGGCTTGGCCGACCGCGCCGAAGTCCAGCTTGCCTACGCCATTGGCGTGGCTGAGCCGGTCAGCGTGCGCATCGATACCTTCGGCACTGGCAAGATTGGCGAAGCCAAGCTGACCGAGCTGGTTCGCAAGAACTTCTCGCTGACGCCCAAGGGCATCATCGAGAGCCTGAACCTTCGCCGGCCAATCTACCAGAAGACAGCAGCCTACGGCCATTTTGGCCGCACCGAGCCTGAGTTCACCTGGGAAGCTACGGACAAGGCAACAACCCTGGCCGAGCAGGCCGGACTGCTTGCTGCGGCCAAGTAGTCTGCTGACCGGATCGGTTTCTTGCAGCTAAACAAATGGGATCCATCGCGCGATGGATCCCATTCCTTTTTCACACTCCTGCGTCCATCAAATAGAATTCTCCAAAGTACTCCCCCGAGTCCTAATCGAGGAGATTGTTATGCGCTTTGCCGCACTTGCCTCTCTTTCTCTTGTCTTGGCCACGGTGGCCGCCGTGCCAACTACAGCACAAACCACAGCCCCGTGGGACTACGAGGGCAAGCGCGGTGCGCTGAATTGGGGCAAGCTGGACCCGGATTACAAAGCCTGCTCGAAAGGCCACGAACAGTCGCCCATCGACATTCGCGGCGCTCACCTGAACAAGGCGCTCCAGCCCATTGAATTTCACTACATCGCCGGGGCGGTCAAGCTGGAGAACGACGGCCACACCGTTGTGGCTCGCTTGGATCCCGGCAGCTACATCGTGGCCGGGGGCGTTCGCTACAACCTGATCGAGTTCGACTTCCACCACCCCAGCGAGGAGACGGTCAAGGGCAAATTCTCCGACATGGAAGTCCATCTGATGCACAAGAGCGCCGACGGCAAGCTGGCCGTGGTGGCAGTGCGGCTGATTGAGGATGTAGGAAGCCCGAACGCCGTGCTCGCCACGCTCTGGGCGCATCTCCCCACAAAAGCCGGCACAACCGAGAAGGTTACGGAGATGGTGAACCCCGGTGGCCTGCTGCCCGCCGACCGCGGCTACTGGACCTACGAGGGCTCGCTCTCCACACCGCCCTGCACCGAAGGTGTGCGTTGGTTCGTTTTCGAGCAGGAGATGAGCCTGAGCCGCGACCAGTTGCGCGCCTTCGGGGCGCTTTTCAAGGTCAACACGCGCGCCGTGCAAGACACCCACGGCCGCCGAATCGAGGCCAACGAGTAGGGGCTACCTCGCCAGCGGCGTGAACTGGAGAACCAACCCCTTATCTCCAGAAAGTGTCGCGATCTCAACGCCGGTTACGTCTTCGATCAGGTAGTCGGCGGCATCCAGCGCCTCAATGGGGTGCGAGAACGTGGTGGCTACCACTGTGCAGCCTGCGGCCCGTCCGGCTTTGGTTCCCGAGGCCGCGTCCTCAAACACCACGCACTCCTCCGGCGCAAAACCCAGCAGTGCCGCGCCAGCCAGATAGGGCTGCGGATGCGGCTTGCCGTGCGTCACCAGTTCGGCGGCGACGAAACGCTCCGGCACGGGAATCCCTCCGGCAGCCATCCGCACTCGTGCCAGCCGCTCGGTGGCGCTGGTGACCACGGTCCAGCGGTCTGAGGGCAGTGCCGCCAGCAGCTTTAGCACGCCGGGCAGCACCACAATTCCTTCCGTGTCCTCGACCTCCATATCCTCAATGATCTCGTTCTCGGCTTCTGCATTCAGGTCTGGGCGCAGCCTCGCGACAGTGTCGATGCTTCGGCAGCCATGAGCGATGGAGCAGGCATAAACAGGGTCCACGCCGCGCATCTCGGCCCACTTGGTCCAGCTGCGCTCCACCGAACCCAGTGAGGAAACCAGAATCCCGTCCATGTCGAAGAGAATTCCGTTGCAGCGGATCTGGACAGGGGAAGGAGCAAGGGTTGAAGCCATGAATCGATTCTAATAGCAGCCCAGTTGCGGCGGCCATTTAAACTAGGCGGTGAGGCGGCGCGCCCACAGCGTGTTCGCCCCGGAGCGGAGATCCCAGTGGCAGAGACGATTTACGACGTGGCAATTATTGGCGGCGGACCCGCCGGGTATACGGCAGCGATTCGCGGCGCGGAGTACGGGCTGAAAGTCGCATTGATCGAGAAGACCGACAAGCTGGGCGGCACCTGCCTGCATGTGGGCTGCATTCCGACCAAGGCGCTGCTGTTCAATGCGGAGATATGGGACCACCTGAATCACGCCGCCGAGTTTGGAATAGGTGGCATCGTGACGCCCACGCTCGACTGGACCGCAGTACTCAAGCGCAAGGACTCGATCATCGCCAGGCACGTCAAAGGTCTCGAATTCCTGATGAAGAAGAACAAGATCGCGACGATGGTGGGCTATGGGCGGCTGACCGGATCGGCGCAGGATGGCGTGCATACGGTCGAGGTGACGGCAGCGGGCGGCGAATTGAGCGAGGTCAAGGCGAAAAACGTGATTCTGGCAACGGGTTCAGCCGCCAAGATGCTGCCGGGGCTTCAGGCAGACGGCCGCATTCTCACCAATATCGAGATTCTGGCGATGGACCAGGTGCCCAAGTCGCTGGTAGTCATCGGAGCGGGCGCGGTGGGCATGGAGTTTGCCTCGATGTTCCGCACCTTTGGCACCGAGGTCACTATTGTCGAGTTTCTGCCGCGCGTGGTTCCGGTCGAGGATGAGGAGATCTCCAAAGAGATTACGCGGCTCTTCAAGAAGCGCGGCATCGACGTGAACACCGGCGCCAAAGTGGAGACCGTGGAGAAGACCGAGTCAGGCGTAAGAGTGACTTATACCGACTCGAATGGCAAGACCCAGGTGAAAGAAGCTGAAAAGGTGCTGGTGGCTGTGGGCCGAGCGGGCCTCACGGACAACATCGGCGTTGAGAAGACGAAGATCGAGCTGGAACGCGGTCTTGTCAAAGTCAACGAAGCGCAGGAGACCACGGAGCCGGGTGTGTTTGCCATCGGCGACATCGTTTCCGGCCTGCCGCAACTGGCCCACGTGGGCGCCATGAGCGGAATGGTGGCGGTGGCCAAGATCGCCGGCCGCAAGTTCCGCCCGGTGCGGCGCGACCGCATTCCCGGCTGCACCTACACCGAGCCGCAGATCGGGTCGGTTGGCCTGACCGAGTCGCAGGCGAAAGAAAAGGGCCACGAAGTGAAGGTCGGCAAGTTTCCTTTTGCAGGCAACTCGAAGGCGACAATACTGGGCAACCACGATGGCTTCGTGAAGATCGTCTCCGACGCAAAGTATGGCGAGATTCTCGGCGTGCACATCCTTGGGCCGCAAGCCACCGAGTTGATTGCCGAGGCGGTTGCCGTAACGGAACTGGAAGGTACAGTTGAGGAGATGATGTACACGATTCACGCCCATCCCACCCTGGCCGAGTCGTTGCTGGACGCTTATGGCGCGGTGGAGGGTATGGCGATTAACGCGTAAAGCGTGGCTAGACCCGGTCCAACTCGGCGAACAGGTCGGCAAGCACGATGTGGATTGGCGTTTCCGGAATCGACAGTTCGCCGGAGCGGGCCAGTTCCAGGCCGTTTGCGGTGCCGCGATAGCCAACGCGAGCGTACGGGTCGATAACCCATACGTACTCGATCCCGAATGCCCGATACTCATCGGCCTTGGCGGCCGTATTGCGTAAAGGGCTGTCAAGCGACTGGACTTCAATCACCAGGAGCGGAGGCTTGGTGAGAATGCTCTCTCTCGGCGTTCCCTCGCGCAAGATGGTCACATCCGGTACGCGGAAGTGATTCTTTTTGGTCTGAACTCGCTGTTCGGGAAGCGGATATGCCCCCCATTCTTGCCGATTCTTGAGAAACAGGCCGATCAGGATTCCCTGCACATACGCATGCTCGAACTCGCCCAAGTCGCGCTCCTCGATTACTCCGTCCACATACTCGCAGTCGTGCTCGAAGACCGTCGATAGGTACTGCTCGACGGAGACGGGTGGGTCGAAGACGGGCTGCGTCGCCATGGAGACAGTATCCTCCGAATTCTGGAATTTTGCCAGGGAACCTTTGCGCAGGCAACCGATCTCAAGGATTCGAAGCGAGTTCGGTGAATTCTCGCCCTTTAGATCGAAGAGTTCAAGAATTGACCAATGTTCCTCGACCCCGTTCTAAAAATCCACGTGTGCCCGCACGGATCCCACCCAGGCCGGGCCGCGATCGCGGTTGTAGCCGGGTTTCGAGATATGCTGCACATCGAGGGCGTAGAACAACCCGCGCCACGCGTGCCAGTTATAGTAGCTTTCGACAATATTCTCGCGGCCGTAGTTGAGGTTGCCGTCGCCCAGCAGAAAGCCGAGACCGCCCAGCTTCAGATACTCCTGGTGGTCGCGCTTGATGGCGTTCGAGACCACGGCCAGCCCAATCTTGTCCACCGGGCGGCGCCAGCGGGTTCCGGCATAATCGGCGCCGGCCTCCACCGTCTGATCGATCTCTGTATAAGCGAAGGTTTCATGCTGCCCCTCGTTCCACCCGAAGCGGCCAAAGACGCGCAGATTCTCCGTGATCTCCTGCTCGGTGTTGTAGCCAAAGCCGTATTTGAGCGCACTGAAGTGCTCGTGGCGCGTGATGTCCGGCGTCTTGTCGACTCCGGCCAGAAAGGCGTTGACCGCTTCTCGATAGGTGCCCATGTGGGCTCGGTTGGCGTAAAAGAGCAGCCGCTGTAAGCCCTTTCGGTTGGCAACGAAGCTGTGGCGCAGCTCGAACTCGCCGTTCTGCCCGTGTGCTCGGCTGAAGGCCCAGTCCATATCGATGCCGTTGGCCACCGTTGGCATGGCGAAGAGCCCGTAGCGCAGGCTCCATATCTTGTCGTCGTATTCGGCCATGGCGCCCACTGTGTAGCCGCGGGTGTCGGCGGCGTAGTCCCAGGCGCCGTTGTTGTCGACCGCCCAGTTCATGAACTGCAAGTGGCTGTCGGAGCCGGGGCCGTTCACATCGAAGAAGTCGGGCAGCGTCATCTTGCCGCCGCGGAATTCGAGGCGGCGCAAAGGCACGCTAGGGGCAAGCGCAAACGGGCCCGGCTCCTGGGTTGTGGTTTGCTGGGTGAGGCCAATGACCTGATGAATCTCATAGCGCGCAAGATAAGGCGCGGAGCTCAGAGTGGGGTTGCGGACCACATCCAGATTGGTGAAGCCGGCCAGCCCCAAAGCCTGGCTGAGGCCGCGTCCGCCGGCGCTCTCTATGTCCAGGATCAGGTCGCTGTTGTACCGGATTGAGTGCGTTGGCCGCAGCGCGGTGAAGAGAGTGCCCAGGAGGGAGGTCTTGTATTCAGCGCTGTTGCGGAAGCTGTTTGGACCTTCATAGAGCTCATGAAAAGGCAAACGGCCCTGGAAGATGATATTGGCCTGGCCGGAGATCCAGTAGATCTTCTCGGGGTGTGGAGCCATGGAGACGATGGGGGCGTCCTGGGGTTCGCGGCCGACAGGGCTTGCATCGCTGGCGCTGCGTCCGATGCCGCCGTGCTGTGGATCGAGCAGGGTCAGTGAAGGGTCTGTCGAAGCGAGTTGTTGTACCGATTGGAGTTGCGGTTGGGGCGCGGAGGGCAGGGAATCGGGAGATTGGGCGGCAGCGATACCGGCTGCCAGAAAGCAGAAGAGGGCCACGCTGGCAAGCGCGCCGGCGAGCGCGCGGGGAAGCGTGCACGTGACGAGGAACGGATTGGAGCGGCTTCTAAAGAACCGGAGCATCGGAAAGCCTTTGTGGTTGGATGCAAGGCCTGGCGCGGCAGGAATAGAATAGGAGCGCAACCATACCCCCACTCAGTAAATACCATACCGGGGGTGGGTATTGTCAAACAGAGGAGACATGCGATGTCCCATGAACGGGAGAAAGTGAAATTGCTGCAGCGCGTGCGCAAGCTGCGCGGACAGTTGGATGCCATCGAGAGGGCTCTTTCTGCCGATGAGGATTGCGGCGGGCAACTGATGTTGCTGGCCGCCGTGCGCGGCGGCGTCAACGGGCTGATGGGCGAAGTGCTGGAGGATCACATTCGGTTTCATCTCACCGATGGGTCCAAGGAGCAGATTGCCCCCGAGTTGGCCGAGGATCTGATCGACCTTGTGCGCGCCTATTTGAAGTAAAGTCATTTGCAATGAGTAGAGTACCGACCACTGTTCTGAGATAAGGCACGGTTTTGAATGCTGCGGAACGACCCGATCCGGAGGGAGGCGGTTTCAACCCCCGCAAAAAAGCGAACAGAATCAACGCTGGCTTTAGTCCCGGAGGCACGCTCTGCGCGAGTCTTGCCCCAAAATTTCGAGACTTTCCGCAACCTCTAAAACTACACCCTTTCAATGCTGGCAAACTACCTTGCCGGGAGGGTTTCTTCCGCGGGCTCTGATGCCGCCCTCGATCGATATGGCATTGCTTATGGTAGACGGGCGGTGGGGCAGGGATTGTTAAGGTTTGGTTGATTCGGGAGGGCGGGCGTCAGGGGCCGGCGATATGATGGGTTGGATGCGTGCGAAGAGAAGCTCCTCTCTATCTGCTTGTCGATCGCAGGTGCAAACAAAATTGCAAGCAGCATCTTGAGTAGAATCTTCGGTCCAACTTTCTGTTCCAGGAGAATGTTTTCATGAGCTCGTTCAATTCCATGCGCCGGGATTTCCTGCGCACCGGCAGTTTAGGGATGGCCGCAGCCGCCATACCCGCCGTTTCTTTTGCAGCTTCGGCACAGGATGCGGGCGTCGCCGCAGCCGCGCCCTCCCTGGGAATCTTCGACGTTCGCAAATACGGTGCAACGGGAGACGGCAAGACGCTGGATACGGATGCCGTCAACCGTGCAATCGAAGCGGCGGCCGGAACGGGAGGTGGAGTGGTTCTTGTCCCCTCTGGAACGTACCTCTGTTTTTCGATCCACTTAAAGAGCCAGGTTCACCTGCACCTGGAGCAGGGCAGCACCATCGTGGCTGCCGCTTCTCCTCTTCCCGGCGAACAGACCGGCTATAGCGGTGGCGTCTACGATGCTGCCGAGCCGAATACCGCCTGGGACGATTATCAGGATTACGGCCATAACCACTGGCATAACTCGCTGTTATGGGGCGAAGACCTTCACGACCTGAGCATCACGGGCCCGGGGCTGATCTGGGGAAAAGGCCTCAGCTTCGGAGCGGGACGCGCCGCCCGCGGCAACTACCCGATCTACAAAGCTGAGCAGCCTGGTGTGGGTAACAAGGCCATCGCGCTCAAGAACTGCCGCAACGTCCTGTTGCGCGACTTCTCGATTCTCAAGGGCGGCCACTTCGGTCTTCTGCTGACCGGCGTCGACAACCTGACCATCGACAATCTCAAGATCGATACGGATCGCGACGGCATGGATATCGATTGCTGCCAGAACGTGCGCGTCTCCAACTGCACGGTTAACTCGCCCTGGGACGACGGCATCTGTCCCAAGTCGAGTTATGGGCTCGGCTATGCGCGGCCCACGCGAAACCTGACCATTACCAACTGCTGGGTAACTGGATATTACGAGTTAGGCTCGGTGCTCGATGGAACCTTCAAGAAGTTTGCGCCCGACGTCCACGTGCCGCGCACCGGCCGCATCAAATGCGGCACGGAATCGAATGGCGGCTTTATCAACATCACCATCAGCAACTGCGTATTCGAAGGTTGCCAGGGTTATGCTTTGGAATCTGTGGATGGCGCGCTGATCGAGGATGTCGCGATCACCAACACAACCATGCGCGACCTGGTCTCAGGGCCGATCTTCATGCGGCTGGGATCGCGCCTTCGCGGCCCCAAGGAAAGCACCAGGGTGGGGACTATCAAGCGGATTCTTGTCAGCAATCTCGTTTGCTACAACGCGCCGCAGAAGGTCAGCTCCATTCTCAGCGGCATTCCGGACTTTTCCATCGAAGACGTGAAGCTATTCAACATTTATGTCGAGACGGCTGGCGGAGCGACGGCTGAAGATGCCAAGGTTCAACCGCAGGAGTTTGAAAGCAAGTATCCTGAACCTGGAATGTTCGGAGCCATGCCCGCTTCAGGATTCTTTCTGCGGCATGTGCGCAATGTGGAGATGAGCCACGTGGAGATTGCGAACACAACTCCCGATGCGCGCCCCGCGTTCTACTTGACCGATGTGGATCGCGCGGATTTCTTTGCCGTCACTGCTCCACGCAACGCCGATGGCGCATTCGCGTTACATGGAGTGAAAGATCTTCGCATCGGCTGGAGCCGCGCAGCCGCTGATGCAACCGTGAGCACGATAGACAACAAAATGCTGTGACCGGCGCGGAGGGCCTCGCCACCTGGCATGGCCCTCCGCATTCGGCTCGAATCAGCGAACCACGATAACTCGTGTTTCGTATGGCTGTAGCTTCAACTGCACTGCAAGATTTCCGTTCGCACGCGTGGGCCGCACCTGAGTAATCGTCCCAGTTTGCGGATCCCAGGCTTCAACGACGCGCCCCTTGCTCATCAGGGTTACCGCGTGGTCGCTCGCTTGCGCGCCTTCATTGAAAAACAGGTAGACGTCGGCGTCCTTCCATCTCCGCCTCATCACGCGAAAGGCTGTATCCGCTGCGTCCAGCCGGATCCCACGTGCGATGACCGCGGTGTCGACTGCCATGAGGACATCGCCCGGGACCGCTTGCGGCACAAGCGGCTCTGTGGGCGGGTTGGCGGGCGGCGTAGGCGTGGGCGGCAACTGCGCGTCCACCACGGTTGCCCACGAGAAGTCCGCAGCCGTTGCCAGCGCTGCGTCGCGGATGGTCCGGCCCACGATCCATTTAGGCGCGCCGCCAAGAAAGACGACCTTGCCGCCGCCTCGCGCGAAGACTTTGAGCCGCGCCAACGCCTCGTTTGAAATCACGAGAGGCGCGGGCAGAATAACGGTTCGATAACGATTTCCGCTGAGCGTCTCAAAACTGCCCTTGAGCGCCTTCAAGTCGTGCGCCAGCGCGTCTTCGTCCACAATGTCGAAGTCGATCTGGTGTTCGCTCAGCAAACGCTCGGTGGAAACAAATTCAGTATCCGAAGCATCGTTGCCCAGCCACATGGAACTGGATGGAAGATACAACGCGACTGAGGCATCGGGCCTTCCCATTGCCATGAGGTAACTCATGCGCCGGACATAAGTGAGTAACTCCGGAAAACCCGGCTGGCCCATATAAGAAGGAGGCGGCTTAGGCCCAGCGGATGTAGCTGGAAAATACATCGTTTCAATCTGGTTGACTCCGCGCACAAACTGTTCGTTCAGGATGTAGCGAGCCATGTCGACATCGGGTGCCGGGCGATACGCGGCAAAGCTCTCGGTGAAGGCGCGGGGCTTGCCATACACATGCGCGGCCGAACTGGCCAGGCGCGGGTAATCCGAGATCGTGTCCTTCCAGATCTGATGCCAGATGGCGTCGATACCGGGCACCTCAACTGAGCGCATGTCGCGAAAGAACGAGCCCTCGCTGTGTACCAGTTCCAACTCCAGCTCTTCGTGATTCAGGTGCACCTGGTATTCCAGATGATTCGCCGCGCACCAGTCCCCCTGCGGCTTGAAGAACCCCGCCGCAAACATTTGCGAGAAGACGTCATAGTAGTCGCCCTCGATGCGAATCTGCTCCGGCGTGAGATGAATGGGAATGCCAAGATCGCGGCGAGAAGGCGTCTGCGCAAACAGAGCAATATAGGGCTGCACGTCGTAGCCTTTGATCTCAGTGAAACGCTCGAAGAACTTTGGCGTCCAGGGCAGGCCGCTGATGGAGTAGTCGGGCTCATCGCCTCTGAAGCCCATGATCGTCTTGCCGAACTCGTCGCCGACAGCTTGCTTGTATTGCTCGTGCGTGAAGCGCAGGTACTGTTCCGTCGCGGCGGGATCGAGATAGTCCTCGAGCGATTGCGAGGTGTCTTTCACGCGCTGCGAATTTGTGTCGGAGCGTGTGGGAGAGGTGCGAAACTCGTGATCCACAAGCAGCACGGTCCAACTCCCTTTGGGCGCTGTCCATTCCAGCATGTTGCTAAACAAAGGAAGTGAAATCGCCGCGCCATCCTGATCCACCGCAGCGGCGCTCACAGTTTCCGGGGGCAATTCCTGGCGCAGAACAGAGCCTCCGGCGACGGGGATCTTCTTCACCACCTCAAGCGCTTGCATCCGCAGCTCAGGCTTCTTTGAGGAGAACTTTCCGCCGGCAAAACCGCTCGGGTACCCGGCATCGTCCACGATCCACACGCGCATGTTCTGCTGCTTGGCTTCGGCCACAAACTTGCGAAAAAAGGCGAAGTACTCCGGCGATAAGTACGCGAACGGCATGTTATATCCGGCTTGCACAGTGACGGCCTGAAAGCCGAGGCCGTGCAGCGTATCCAGATCGCGCTGCACCTGGGGGATGCTGATGGGGCCATTCAATCCGTAGTACGGCTCGGGGCCGTACTCGGGCGGGGGCGATATCCATTGCGCAGCCACCTCGGCCGCCGTGGGATTCTGCAACTGCTGCCAGGGTTGTTGAGCATTCAGCGCCTCTGCCTGCATCAAGTAGGCTGCGACCATGAGAGTTATATACGCCGGTTTCGTCATGTAATCTGAACTCACTCCTCGACCGATTCGACCTTTGCGCCGATCCTGCCGTCTTTCCACTTCGCATGGTACACTTTTTCGATGTTGGAACGCGCCCCCTCTACGCAGGTCGCCGGGAACGTTGCCAAACGTGGCGGCAACCATTGCCGGCAGGGGTGATATTCATGCACAGTCCTATCAAGTGGTTTACAAGCCTCTTTCTTTGCCCGCTGGCGGCTCTATCAGCTCTTTCGGCGCAAGCATCCGCGCAGGTGAAGGTCGAAGCGCCCGCGGCTGCTCCCGTTCAAGCGCAGGAGTTGGCAGGAATTGCCCATGCCGCCATCCGAGTGGCCGATCTGGCCAAGTCTCGGGAATTCTATGAAAAGCTGGGCTTTGAAGAAGCTTTCTCGATGAGCCGGAATGGAGCGCCGACGCAGTCGTTCATCAAGGTGAACGACCGCCAGTTCATTGAGCTCTATCCACAGTCGCAGCCTTCCGATCCCATCGGCTTCATGCACGTCTGCTTTGAGTCCAGTGACATTGAGGCGCTGAATCAAGCTTACGTTGCGCGCGGCCTTTCTCCCCTTCCGGTGCGGAAAGCCGGAGCCGGCAATCTTCTGTTTACGATGGAGGGACCGGAGAAGCAGAACATTGAGTACACGCAATACATGCCCGGCTCCAAGCACACCAACGACAAGGGATTGCACCTTGGAGCGAATCGGATCTCAGAGCAGATTATTGCGATGGGTATTGAGATGCAAGACCCCGCAGTAGCGCAGAGGTTCTACACAGAGAAGCTGGCCTTTGCGCCATCCCCCGCACTCGAGCCCGGCCAGATTTGGCTAGCGCTTCCCGGCTCATCGAGCCTGCGAATCGAAATTATCCAGCACGCGCCGGGCACGGCCTTTCAGCTTTTCTTCGGCGTTTCCGATCTTCGCCAAACGGCGGTGCAGCTCAAGGCGCTGAAAATTCCGGTTGCGAAGCAAAAGTCGACGCTTTCCATCCATGATCCAGACGGCAATCGAATCGTTTTTGTAAAGGTCAAAGCAGCGTGAGTCGACCTTGCTTTTTCTGCAAGCGTTGCATCCGTGCTGAAACCGAAAACTCGCTGTCGATGAGGTTGAGATGAAACTTGCACTCGCAATCGCTTTTACCGTCTTCTCCCTGCCCGCGCTGGCCCAATCCCAGGGCAAGGCACAGGTGTTTCCTGCCGCCGATGTGCATAGCCAGCTCGCGAAATTGGTTGATGAGGCCAAAGCCAAGGGAAGCAGCGCCTACGTTTTGGGAGATTACGGAACCCACGCGATAAGGCTCTCTGCCAGAACGGCGAGTGGCGGAGGCGAGATTCACGCTCATTTCGACGATGTGATGGTGGTGACCGAAGGCACAGCGACTCTGATCACCGGCGGAACAGTGATCGACCCGCACACCGCGAGCGATGGCGAGATCAGGGGCACCGGCATTCAGAATGGCGTCTCGCGAACCATCTCGGTTGGCGATGTCATCCACATACCCGCCGGGACTCCGCACCAGTTGATCGTTGCTCTCGGAACCGCATACAGCTACATCGTTATCAAGGTGAAGGAATAGGGCGCCAGACGCCATTGCGAGGCTGTGGAAGTGTGCCAAGTTCGCGGCCTCCGCGGCGCATGTGGTATATGTTTCCGCATGACCTTCCGTAGTCTTTTCTCCTCCGCTCTTCTTGCCGCTCTTGCTTTGACAACCGTTTCACTCCGCGCACAGAACCCCGCTCCCTCGCCACCGATGGGGTGGAACAGTTGGGATGCCTATGGGCTGACCATCGACGAGGCCGATTACCGAGCCAACGCCACTGTGCTGAAAGGGCTGAGGGAGTATGGGTGGCAGTATGCGGTAATCGACGAGGGCTGGTATATGCAGAATCCCTTCGGCAGTAACCTCGCTGAGCGGAAGTATGTGTGGAACGGGAATGGAATCCTGATTCCGGCGTCGAGCCGCTTTCCGTCGTCGGCGGACGGCGCGGGTTTCAAGCCGCTTGCGTCCTGGGTTCATGCGCAGGGGCTCAAGTTCGGCATTCATATCGTGCGAGGGATTCCGCGGCAGGTAGTGGAGGCAAACCTGCCGATCACGGGGTCGAGCTTCCACGCTGCGGACGCGGCCGACAAGAGCTCGCCCTGCCCGTGGGATGAAGGCAACTGGGGCGTCGCCGATAATGCCGCCGGGCAGGCTTATTACGACTCGATGATGAAGCTGTACGCCGGGTGGGGGCTGGACTTCATCAAAGTAGACTGCATCGGGGACCATCCTTACCGGCCAACGGAGATCAAGCAGATTGCCGCGGCGATCAGGAAGACGGGGCGGCCGATTGTGCTGAGCCTATCGCCCGGACCCACGGCCCTGGAACACGGGGCTGAAGTTGCAGAATACGCGCAGATGTGGCGCATCTCTGACGATCACTGGGACAGTTGGGAATTCAAGCATGAGCAGGGAAGCGGCGAATTTCCGTTCGGGACAGCCGATGCCTTCGATCGGCTGGCCAAGTGGTTTCCTTATGTGAGGGCCGGCGCATGGCCAGACGAGGACATGCTCCCATGGGGGTGGCTGGGACCGCATCCAGGCTGGGGCCAGCCGCGCCAGTCGCGAGAGACTCAGGACGAGCAGCGCACCGAGTTCACGCTTTGGGCCGTTGCTCGGTGTCCGCTGATTCTGGGAGCTAACCTGACCAAGCTGGATGACTTTACGCGGTCGCTGATTACGAACCAGGAGATCCTTTTCATGGACCAGAATGCCACGTACAGCCGTCCGGTTGAGGCCGCCAGCCTACCCGCCGGCTTTGAACACGCCAGAGTTTGGCGGGCAACGATCGACGCTCCGGGAGCGAGAAATTATACGGAGTTTTTTGCGTTTTTCAACCTCGACAGCCAGCCGGTGACGCTGCGCGCGACCTGGAAGCAGCTTGGCCTCGACGGAGCGAAGCATCAAGCCCAGAATCTCTGGACCGACACTGCGGGCAAGGAATCCAAGGAGGTCAGCGTGACCTTACTGGCTCACGGAAGCACCGTCTTTGAGGTTAAATAAGGTAGGCTGCAGGAGGATGGCACAGAAGCGAGGCTGCAGTCAGCGATTCTCAGATGCGCTGACGCCTGCGGGGGTTTGATTCGACGGCTTTGTGTACCCGGCTTCTATAGCGGCGAAGTTTGTCTGCCTTGACCGTCTCCGGCGCAGGTGCCGCTTTTTGAATAAAACGGGCACGCGGCACAAGGGACATTCCCAGGGGTAATAACCGAACAGCGGAAATACCTTTCTTTGCAGAAAGCTTTCCCGCATCAGGCGGCGCATTTCGCTCCCGCATTTCGCGCAGTGCATGTCAGTTCTTCCTTACCGGCTAATGATGAAATCCCGGACGGCGCAGCTCACCCTTCTGCCATTTTTTGAAGCGACTGGTACCCACGGTCCAATATTGACTGTTGAAGCCCCCCACTTACAGAAACAATCTTCTTGATCAGAGGAGTAGAGCGTACGAGCAATGTAAATCTTTGTTCAATTAGCTACTTTATCGAATCGAAGCGCCTCGAGAAAGAGAATGTTCGGCGAATACCGGAGATAAAAGTAACCAACTTACTTCAATGACGGCCGTCACCCTTCGGTCGAGCATTGTCTGCAGGCTCAGTCTGCCAGTGGTTCCTGCAACCGCGCCAGCCCCTGCCTCGCAAGATTCGCAACCGCCTTGACGAGGGTGGAGGAGGCGTTCAACGACTCAGGCCGTTCCAGCCTGATGCCGAGCTTGGCTGCATAGCCGCGAAAGAGAATATCCACGTCGTAGAGAATCTCTACGTGGTCGCAGAGGAATCCGATGGGTTGAAGAAGGAGTGCGCTCAGACCCTCGGCAGCGAGGGTGTCGAGGGTCTGTTCCACAGTCGGTCCAATCCATGGCCCGCCACTGGCGCCCTGGCTTTGAAAGGCAAAGTACCACCGAGGAATCTCCGGAACGCGCTCGGCCACCAGCGCGGCGGTGCGCTTGGCCTCATTGGCATAGGGGTCGGCACCTGTTCCGGGCCATAGGCGCGGCTGGCCCTCGCTTGCCTCGGGAGTCTGTATGGTGCGGCAGGGGACACTGTGGGCCGTGAACAGCACCGGCACGGCGCGGCCCACCTCCGCGCTGAGCTTCTTTAAAGCCGGGCGAAGGCGCTCCGCAAAGGCTTCGGCAAGGGACGGATGCTGCGCCCAGCCCTCAGTGAAGTCAATGCGTATGCCGGCAGCCTCAGCCTCGACGGCGCGACGGTAAAGACCCACGCTGGTGCGCGAGTTCTGTGGCGCCATGCAGACGACCGCAGCCTCTTCCACGCCATCGGCCCGCATCTGGCGGACGACATCGGGAATATAAGGACGCCAGTTGCGCATGGCCAAGTAGACCGGCAAAGTTTGGCCACCCGAAGCCAGTTCGGCTTCTACCAGCCGGCCCTGCTCGATTGTGATCTCCGTCAGCGGGCTGCGGCCAATCAGGCTGTAGCGGTGCTGAATCTCTTCGATGACCGCTTGCGGCATCGGCCGCCCGCTGACCACGTTGCGCAGGTACTCGGGAATCTGCTCGACGGTCTCAGGCGTGCCGTGGGCCAGCAAGAGGACGGCTCGTTTAGCCATTCGCCGGCTCCAGACGGAACTGCTTGACCATACGCACTACGGCCTGGACGTTCTCGACTGGAGTGGTGGGGACGATGCCGTGGCCAAGGTTGAAGACGTGGCCCGGACGGCCGTTGGCGGCGCGCAGGATCTCCTTGACGCGCAGTTCCAAAACCTCAACGGGCGCAAAAAGAGTGATGGGGTCGAGATTCCCCTGCACCGCATGTCCATGGCCGACGGCGCGCCAACCCTCGTCGAGCGGCTGCCGCCAGTCCAGGCCGATCACGTCCGCGCCGGTCGATGCCATCTCGCCCAGCAGGCCTGCGGTCTCTACGCCAAAGTAGATGACGGGCACGCCCATCTGCTGCACTGCCCGCACCAGGCGCTTTGAGGCCTCGAATGCGTACTCCTTATAGTCTGCAAGCCCCAGAGAGCCTACCCAACTGTCGAAGATCTGAATAACATCCGCCCCGGCCTGCACCTGCAAACGGCAATACTCTTCGAGGACCTTGACGATCTTGTCGAGCAGCAACCGCCAGGAGAGAGTATCGCGGTACATCATCTGCTTGGTATGGATGTAGTTTCTGGAGCCGCCGCCTTCGATCATGTAACTGGCCAGCGTGTAAGGCGCGCCGCAAAAGCCGATGATGCCCAGGCGGTCGCGGAAGTGGCCGGCAACCTTCTCGATGGCTCGGGCAACATAGGCCAGGTCACCGGCGCGGTCGGTGCGCAGGGCCCGCACGTCGTCGGCGGTGCGGACTGGATGGTGAACGAGTGGTCCTTCGCCGGCCACGAACTCGAAGGGCAAGCCCATGGGTTCGAGGGGCAGCAGCAGGTCCGCAAAGATGATGGCCGCGTCCACGCCCAGCTTTTCTGCGGCGGTGATGGTGACTTCGGCGGCTATCTCCGGCTGCTTGCAGATCTCCACCAGTGTGTGGTGCTTGCGCACGTCGCGGTACTCCTGCATGTAGCGGCCGGCCTGGCGGAGAAACCAGACAGGCGTACGGTCAACGGGGCGGCGCAAACAGGCGAACGAAGCGGCTGCCGTCGAGGATGGTGTTAGGTGCGGCTTCGACAATGATTGGGTTTGGGTCGGCTGGATTCATACAGAGATGATTCTACCGGTCTTGGTGGGGTAGCTGAGTGGCATCGGGAATAAAGTCGGACCGGGCATGACGATCTGGGCCTTCCGACGAATAAAGCGGCTGAACGCAACAAAAAAATCGGCCCCCGTTATTAACGGGGGCCAGATTGCCTTGGTTCTCTCGTGTTCGGAGAGGTGTTTTGGCGGCCGACGGCGGGGGGGCCGTTGGCGCGGAAAAAAGCCTTGGGGGAGGGCTGCGGCTTACGGCCGCTCCGTACCAGTTGTAGAAGGAGCACCTTGGGGGGGTGCAGCTTCATGGGCCGCCAAACTGTTTTCCATCAACCGGATATGCACGCTGCTAGTCCTAACGCGAAGCGACTTGCTGTCTTCATCGCCGGCTGAGGCTATTTGGGCATTGCCCAGAGCCACAGAGTGCAAACGGTAGACGGGAATCTGATGTTCTGTTACGAGATAGCGCTTGACCACAGCGGCCAGACGCTCGGAGTTCTGAATGCCGACGCTTCCGGAAGCCGGTGAATGCGCTTCCACTTCAAGGATGTATCCCAAGCGGCCAGTCACGCTGCCCGCCAAATCGTCGAGTTGCTTGCGGGCCGCAGCCGACAAAACCGGTTGGCCGCCACGGAAAACGACTTCAGCTTCTGTGACCTGGTGGTACTGGTCAAGTCCGTTGACCGTCGAATTCAACTGATTGACATGGATGTCCGCGCCCTGCGCCGTGTTGCTGGCCTGCTGGGCTTGGGCATTTGCTGCGTTTGCGGCCTGACTCGCCGCGTCGGCGGTAGACTGCGCCTGGTGAATTCCAGCCTGCGCCCTTCCATCCACGTCGCGGATGTCCCGGGCGTTCTTCGCGTTGATCTCATCCAGCTCACTGAGCCTGTCGTTGAGAGGATCAGTCTGCCTCTTCACCCACTTCTTGCGAGCAAAAGGATAGACGCGTCCCCAGAAGCCCTCCTTCGCGGAGTTGGTGGACGGCGAGGTCGTAGATTGCTGCTGGGCCGTCGAAGAAGGTGCGTTCTGAGGTGTCCCGTTTGGCTGCGCCTGTTGGGCGACCAAGGGGACGATTGCAGATGCCAGCAGAAGTGCTGCAAGCTGGCTTGGGAACAGGTTCCGAAGTGTCGATTTATTTCTCATAGTGTGGCGATCCTCGCCGGTACGATCTCCGCATCAGGGTCAGCGGGATGAGCATTTGTGTTAGCTCGCCTTTACAAGTTGCAATGATCGTGCCAAACCGGTATTACCGCGGCAGAAATCGACTAGTCTATTGAAATTGCTGCGCTTGCGACAAAAAACTGCTCCTGGAGAAAAATGAATGCTTGCCTTGGCAGCAAAGGGAAGTGTGTAATTTTTGCAAGGTCGGGTATTTTCTACTTAGTAAATACAGATGACAGAAATTTCATCTACCGTGATTCGACACGGATCACCCGCACCTCGGGGTACGCGCCGTCCCAGTCCGGGGAGACGGCGTCGAAGATGAGGCGGAAGTCCCGCTCGTCGCCAGGCTTGAGCGGCTCCGCGGAAACCGGTTCCACGTCGACATAGGGCTCTCTTGTGCGGATCAGCTTGAGCGGTTGGGTCTCGTTCTGTGCCACTTCGTGAGCGAAGGTGCGAAAGAGAACCTGCACGGTTATCCCGGTCACAGCTTGGGAACCGCTGTTGGCGATGTGCCCATCGAGATAGGTGACTTTGCCGCCGGCCAGGTTGCCCGACTCGCTCATGGCAACGCGGGTAATGGGCAGGCTGGCCGCGTAGGGGTCTAACGCTGCGGAGATGGGCGTGACGGTTGCCGTGCTCTTGCCGTGCTCCAGAATCAGCACCGCTACACCAGCAACAATCAGGACGACCGCGGCGGCGATGGCCATCGGCAGCCAGTTGCGCTCCGGCGTTTCTGCCGACGGAACAAGATGAAGATCGGAACCAGTGCTCACGAGCGAAATTTTACACCTGTTACCGAAGGAATAGTCCGGCATCCCCCGTTCTTGCTATATGTAACGATGCTTTTTCGTCATTGGCCGATAGACTCCTTCAGGCGCACAATCTTAACCAATTCTCCGCATTTTTTGCGGCAACTTCGGCAGATGAACCGGGTCTAAGGATTCAAATGCAGTGAACCCGGTTCATCCCGTCGCGGTAACCCTCGCCGAAAGGCATTGAAAGGCAGGCCCAAGATGCTCTCTTCCACGCAGTCCGCATCCGGAACCTTGCCGGCATCTGCCGATGGTTCTCCTCAACCCCGACGGGCGGACGACCTCACCTACCAGGCCGTGACCATCGCCGCCATGCTGATGCTGCTGGCAACCCTTTGGGTGTTTTGAGCCGCTAAAAGCGGACCCGCGACGGGCTACCCAACAGGCGGGTATTCAGCGGTCCTGCAAGCCCGATCCCGGTCGCCCCGCTCGGATCATGGCCACGATATGCGCGAGGGTGGTGCCCAGAACCACCGCCAGGAACACCGGCATTGTGACGGGAGACATGGTAAAGCGCTCCTGCCGCATCGCGTCGATCATCGACCATTGAATCCAGGTGAACAGGCAAACCATATACAGCTTGAGGAAGGCGAGCATTTGCCGGGAGAGCGCCTCCAGGCGCGGACGGTTCTCCGCCGTCACCCGTATCGGGAACTTGAAGCTGGCCGGAAACAACGCCCCCACCGTGAGAAGAAGATAGACCACCCCCGCAATCGCGGGAAGCAGGAACATCGCCGAGGGGGAGCCCCATGCATTTGGCTGGCCTGTGATATCGAAATGGGTAGGAACCCGGTCCGGCAGAGGGTTGGGTCCGTACAGTGCACTGTAGGTGATCCAAAACAGGACCGCCAGCACCCCGAGGGCGATCACTTCCAGAGCCTTGCGCATAGCGTTCTTTTCGTCGGCAACAATTGTATCGAATCGATACAGATGGCCTGAAAGCTTGCTCTTCCCAGTCGAGGAGGAGCCATTTCGATCCTTAGGATCCACCAGAGATCGGCGATCTTGAGGCTTGACTTTCACTTTGCCGTATATCATGCTGTATATCAGAGGTGACGATATGGCCCTCCTTGAAACAGCCAAGGTCTTTATGAGCGGACGGAGTCAAGCTGTGCGCATTCCGGCGGAGTACCGCTTCACAGGCAGCGAGGTCTACATTCGCCGCGACCCGAGAAACGGAGACCTGATTCTTTCGCAGGCGCCAGGCAGCCTTGCTGAGATTTTCGCCGCGCTCGACGAAGTTGGCGTGCCGGAAGAATTCCTTACGGCCGCGGACCGCGCCCAGGGGCTGCCGCAGGTGCGGCCCGAGCTATGAAATCGCTGTATATGCTCGACACCAATATGGTCAGTTACATCGCGAAAGGTCACTCACAGGCCGCCCGGATGCGGATGCTCAATCTTGGGGATGATGAGATTGCCTGCCTCTCGGTGATTACCGAAGCGGAGATTCACTACGGCCTTGCCAAAAGGCCCGAGGCGACTGCGCTGCGCGAGCGCATGGAGTGGTTTCTGGCAGCGATCAAAGTTCTGCCGTGGGGCCGCGATGAGGCAAGGGCGTATGGAAAGCTCCGGGCCCAGCTCGAAGCCTCTGGCAAGATTCTTGAGAATTTAGATATGCAGATTGCAGCTCACGCCATTGCGGCAGGCGCGATCCTGGTGACGAACGACAAGGTGTTTGCACAGGTGGACGATCTGCATGCAACCGTGAACTGGGCAACGGATCTCGTCAGGTAGTGCCTGTTATGAACTGTAGACGCGCGGTCTGGTTTCGAGGCATTTCCCGGTGTCGCCTGTCGTCCGGCTGCCTTCGGTCATGCCACTGCCAAAGTGCGGTGTCCAACAGAATCGGCGGCTGGTGTCAACTTGATTTCGATGTCGTACCCGAGGCGGTTCAGGCACTCCATCAGTTTGCGTTCCGACAGGTTGGAAAAATCGCCGCGCATGAGGCCAGATACCTTCGGTTGTGGAATCCCCATCCGACGGCCGGCTTCCTCCTGGGTCAAACCCAGACGCCGGAGAGCGCGCGTGATTTCGATCGCCAGGCCAGACTTGATTTTGAGCTGCTCGGCGTCAGGCAGGCCAAGGTCCGCAAAAACGTTGCCTGAGCTGACTTCGATTTCGATACCGTCAAGAATGCGATTTGCCATCTCGTATCTCCTTTGCCAGCGCCTCGGCTACCTTGAGTCTGGCGCGAATGATCTCCATGTCCTTTTGTGGTGTGGAGATTCCGCGCTTGCTTTTCTTCTGGAAGCAGTGCAGGACGAACACCGCTTCTTTGAATTTGACCGTGTAAACGGCCCGATACGTTCCATCGGCATCGTCTTCAACGACCTCCAGCACTCCGGCGCATGCGAAGCCCTTCAACACCTTGGCGGTGTCATGCTGCTCGCCGTTTTGCGCGAAGTTCAGAGCGTGACCGAAGAACTTCCGTATGCCGACCGGAAGCCCCATCAAGTCTTTCTTACTACTCCCAATCCAGAAAAGCGGTCTTTCAGGGGGCTGCACGTCTTGATTATACCGTAACAGGTATAAAGGACAAACCAGCAAATTCGAAGGTGCAGACCTCCGAGACTTTATCGAAACGAGACACCTGCATATAGCGCCGACTAGCCAAACCGCGCTTTCTTGACCGTCTGGCGGAAGTCTTCGCCCGTCATATCGACGCGGACGCACATCTCGGCCAACCTGGACCTCATGCGGTCGCCGATCCGGTCGCCTAACGTGGGTTCGCGCGCGGCGCGCTCTGGGTCGGTCAAGCCGCCGCCGGCAGCGGGCAGGTCGGCGTAGTTGGTCGTAATGATGGTGGTCTGCTTGTCGTTGTAGCGTGTATTTAGAATCAGCGCCACCGTGTCCCAAACCCACTCGTTGGGCTTTTGCGCGCCCAGATCGTCCAGCACCAGCACCTCCGCGGCAAATACCGGTTGAAGCAGTTCAAGCTCGGTGGTATGCACCTGCGGGTTGTAACTGTTCTGGATGTTCTTGAGCAGTTCGCGATAGTCGCAAAACAGGCCCTTGACGCCGCGCTCCTGCACCAGCCGGCGCAGCACGCCCACGGCCAGGTGGGTTTTGCCCACGCCGATCGAGCCGGTAAAAAGCAGACCCTTGCCGGCAGTATCGACAGGGTAAGCCTCGACAAACTTGCGCGCGGTCAGGTGCGCCCGGCCCAGCGAAGGGTCGGCGCCGCGAAAGGCGGTCTCGTAGCCGTCCAGCGTGTAATGCCGGTAGCGCTCGGGAATGTGCGCGGCGGCCAGTCGGCGCTCTTCGCGCACCATCTCCTGGCATTCGCAGGCGCGGGAGACCCAATTCCCGCTGTCGTTGACTACCCGGACCAGCCCCACTCCATCGCAGATTGTGCAGACGCTCATCAGGATTCAAGCCTAGCGCACTAGTGGCAAGATCGGCCGGTGGGTTAATCAGCCCCGATTGTGGAAAAGGATGCAATTCACTGCGCTCGCCTCGAAGCCCTGTCGTTGCATTCGCGGATGGGCGTAGCGGGGTGCGCAAGGGGCGAAAGTACACCTTTTGTGGGACAGAATGCATCTTGTTTGGAACAAAATGGGAAGTAGAAAATGACGATCCCGTCATCTTCGGAATTTTGGTTGACTTTACCTTTGCGAGCAGCCTAAATTCAGACCAATTGTCCTTGAAAACTTGGAGGCGCTCGTGTTCCGGAAAAGTCTCGCTCTATCTGGTCTCAGGATCAGTGCGGTCATCTGCCTGTTCGTTGTCACAGCGATTGCGGTTTTCAACCTTTCTGGATGCGGCGGCAGCTCCCAACCCGTGAGCGTTGCCGTGACAGCCTCCGCGGCAACCGTGGATGCAACCGATGCCGTGACGCTGACTGCAACGGTTTCGAATGACAAGTCCCCCGGCGGCGTCACGTGGACCGTGAGCGGCGGCGGAACGCTGTCGAACCAGTCGACTACGGGAGTTACATATACGGCTCCTGCTGCCTCTAGTTCGGCGCTGACGGTGACCGTGACAGCTACCTCGGTGGCGGACACGACCAAGACCGGAACCTCCACGCTGACCGTACCCGCCGCGCCTGCGGTCACGACCGGCGCGCTGGCGGCAGCCGCGGTGGGAACTCCCTACTCGGCGACACTCGCCGCTTCCGGCGGCATCGCTCCCTACGCCTGGACCATTACCAGCGGCACCCTTCCGGCGTGCCTTGCCATGAATTCCGCTGGAGTGATCTCCGGCACGCCCACGGCCTCCTGTGTTGGCACGGCCAACCTGACTTTCAAGGTAATGGATTCGGGCATCGCCACTGCGCTGAGCGCGACGAGCGCATCGCTGGGCCTAACCATCAATGCGGCTCCGGCGATCACGTTTACCGGCTCCATGCCCGGCACCGCAACCTATTCGTCCTCCTCCCCCTATGTGGGCTTTGCGACTGCCACCGGCGGCGCAGGTGCATTGACCTACAGCGTCGCCAGCGGCTCCCTCCCCCCTGGTTTGATTCTGATGTCGACGAGCAATGGCGAAGTGGGCGGAACGCCTACGGCTGTTGGCACATTTCCCTTCACGATGAAGGCCGCCGACAATTTCGGGGACTCGAACACCCAGGCCTACACGATTACGGTCAACCAGGCCTCGCAGACCATCACCTTCGGCTCGATTGCTGCTCAGACTGTCGGCACACCGCTGACGCTTTCCGCCTCGGCCAGCTCCAGTTTGCCGGTCAGCTTTGCCTCAACTACATCCAGCGTCTGCACGGTCTCTGGCACGACGGCCACTATGCTCACCTCCGGAACTTGCACCATTCAGGCAACGCAGGCCGGAAACGTGGACTATACAGCGGCCACGCCGGTCTCGGAGACCTTCACCGTCAACGGCGAAGCGCAGACCATCACCTTCGGCTCAATCCCTGCCCAGAATGTGAATACGCCTCTGACGCTTTCAGCCACGGCCAGTTCCGGCTTGGCGGTCAGCTTTGCCTCGACTACATCCAGCGTCTGCTCCGTTTCCGGCACCACAGCCTCGATGCTCGCCACTGGAACCTGCACCATTCAGGCGACTCAAGCCGGAAACTCCACGTATGCGGCGGCCACACCGGTCTCGCAGAGCTTCACCGTAAACGGCCTGGCGCAGTCCATCACCTTTGGCGCGATTGCTTCCCAGACGGTGGCCACGCCTCTGACGCTTTCTGCGTCAGCCAGCTCCGGCTTGGCGGTCAGCTTTGCCTCGACCACGGCCAGCGTCTGCACGGTCTCCGGCACAGCGGCTACCATGCTCACCTCCGGAACCTGCACCATTCAGGCGACTCAGGCCGGAAACTCCACGTACGCGGCTGCCACGCCTGTCTCCCAGAGCTTCACCGTGAACGGCGAAGCGCAATCCATCACCTTCAACGCGATTCCTACTCAGACTGTGGCCACGCCACTAACGCTTTCTGCCACTGCCAGTTCAGGCTTGGCGGTCAGCTTTGCATCGACTACGACGGGCGTCTGCACGGTCTCCGGCGCCACAGCCACCATGCTGACCTCCGGAACCTGCAACATCCAAGCAACACAGGCCGGCAACTCCACCTACGCCGCGGCCACGCCAGTCTCACAAAGCTTCACCGTCAACACGGCTTCGCAGACCATCACCTTTGGCACAATAGCAACTCAAACCGTGGCCACGCCTCTGACGCTTTCCGCCACGGCCACCTCCGGTCTGCCGGTCAGTTTTGCCTCGATGACAACGGGTGTCTGCACGGTCTCCGGCACGACAGCTGCGATGGTCACCTCCGGAACCTGCACCATTCAGGCAACGCAGGCCGGCAACATAAGCTATTCACCCGCCACGCCGGTCTCGCAGAGCTTCACCGTGAACGCTGCCTCGCAGACCATCACCTTCGGCACGATTGCCACCCAAAATGTGGCCACGCCGCTAACGCTTTCGGCTACGGCCACCTCCGGCCTGGCAGTCAGCTTCGCCTCCACCACGACGGGCGTCTGCACAGTCTCCGGCACCACAGCCACAATGCTGACTACTGGAACCTGCACCATCCAGGCGACGCAAGCCGGAAACGCGAGCTATTTGGCTGCCACGCCGGTCTCGCAGACCTTCACTGTCAACGGCCTGGCGCAGACCATCACCTTCGGTCCAATTGCTCCGCAGACCGTGGGCACGCCGCTGACGCTCTCTGCCACGGCCAGCTCCTCTCTGGCGGTCAGCTTTGCCTCGACGACAACGAGCGTCTGCACGGTCGCTGGCACGACGGCCACAATGCTTACCTCCGGAACCTGCACCATTCAGGCTACTCAGCCAGGCAACTCCACGTATGCGGCGGCCCCGGCGGTCTCTCAGAGCTTCACCGTCAACGGCCTGGCGCAGACCATCACCTTCGGCTCAATTGCTAACCAGACTGTCGGCACGCCTCTGACGCTCTCCGCCACGGCCAGCTCCACTTTGGCGGTCAGCTTTGCCTCGACCACGGCTAGCGTCTGCACGGTCTCCGGCACGACGGCCACGATGCTTACCTCTGGAACCTGCACCATTCAGGCCACTCAGGCAGGCAACTCCACATATGCAGCGGCTACGCCAGTCTCGCAAAGCTTCAGCGTAAACGCGGAATCGCAGACCATCACCTTCGGCTCGATCGCAACCCAGACTGTCGGCACCCCGCTGACGCTCTCCGCCACGGCCAGTTCAGGATTGACGGTCAACTTTGCCTCGACCACGGCGAGCGTTTGCACGGCCTCCGGGACCACAGCCACGATGCTCACCTCCGGAACCTGCACCATTCAGGCGACGCAGCCCGGCAACGCAAGCTATGCGGCCGCCACTCCCGTCTCGCAGAGCTTCACGGTGAACGCGGCCTCGCAGACAATCAACTTCGGCACGATTCCCTCCCAAACTGTGGGCACGCCGCTCACGCTTTCCGCCACGGCCACCTCCGGCTTGACGGTCAGCTTTGCCTCGACGACGGGTAGCGTTTGCACGGTCTCCGGCACCACAGCCACAATGCTCACCCCCGGAACCTGCACCATTCAGGCGACGCAGCCCGGCAACGCGAGCTATTTGGCCGCGACGCCAGTCTCGCAGAGCTTCACAGTCAACAGCGCCGGCTCGCAGGTGAGCGGCCAGATCAATCTGAGCAGCAATTGCGGGGGCGGATCGAACGTGCCTGTGATCACGGTCAAACTCTACACCAGCCCCGGTGGGACTCTCTACCAGACCGTGTCCACCGACAACAGCAATGGCAATGGGACGGGGAATGGAACCTATTCATTCTCTTCTGTTCCCAACGGAAACTACACGATTACTCCCTCGCTCGCGGCGCCGGGGGCGAGTTCTCTCTTCTATCCGGCCAGCCTGAGCGTCACGGTGAATAACAGCAACCAGACAACGGAAAACTTCGGAGCCTCGCTGGGTTACACGGTCTCCGGCACGGTGAGTTACACCACCGGCGGAACGGCGCAGACCGGGCAGACTTATCTGGCGCTCCAAAGCAACAGTTGCGGTGGGTCAGGCGGGCCGGGCACCAGCATCACCGAGGGCACCCTGACTTCAGGAGGAGCTTTCACCATCCGCGGCGTACCGCCCGGCACCTACACCTTGCAGGCATGGATGGATACGTTGGGCCAGGGCCTGACGAACGCCACCGACCCCACCTCCACGGTCAACTCCACTGTGACGGTTACGGTTACGAACGCGAGTCTGACCGGCCAGGCCGTAGTGATGGGCAATCCCACGTTTGCAACACCGGCCGAGAATCCCACGATCAGCGGCATTACTCCCAACGCGCAAGGCGTCCTGATTAATTTCAGTCCGAGCAAGAACGGCAATGGCGTGGAGGACGCGAATCAATACACGGTGCAATGGAGCACCAGCCCCACACTTGGCGGCGGGAGCGGCGGCGGACAATTCGCATGTGCCGAAAGCGGCGGTACCTGTCCCTACCACACGTTCAAGGCGAGTGGGGGTAATGGCGTTTGGCTTCTCGACAACGCGGTGCTCACGGGCTCGGGTTTCAGCTTCACCAGCGGCCAAACGTACTACTTCCAGGCCCGGTCTTTTAACACGCTGGACACTGCGAGTCCGCATCCGTCGGGCTGGTGCAACTACACAAGTAGCGGGTGCAGCGGAACGTCCGGCTTTACACCCGTGACCATCGCCACGCCCTCTTGCAGCGGCACCTGCACCACGGTTTCGAGTTCGGTGACGATCCCCTCGGGTATTACCTGTCCGAGTAACCCCTCGTTGTCCATTTGCCCGGGCGCGCCGTTGTATCTGGGCCTGCTCCAATTCTCGAACGGGACCGGCGGCAGCCCGAGCGCCATCTACGCTATAGAAATTGCCAACCCGCAAACCGGCGTGAATCAATTTCCTCAGTCGATCACCGTTCCGAGCGGCTCAAACTATGCGGTCTTCGGAATCCTAGACCAGAACAACAGCGGCGGAATCGGCGCCGGGGCGGTAACGAATGTCCGGGACAACATCACAGCCAGCCTGACAATATCGGGCAGTTCGCAGACCGTGCCTGGCATCACGTTGCCCACCGCTAACAGCTTGGTCCAGGTGCAAACGCAGTACACGCAAAGCACGTCCGCGGCCGGCAGCTCGACGAATTATCAACTCAATTTTGAAGTGCGTGAGGCGAACAGGCTGCCAGTGGCCGTTACCCTGACATCGGGACCCAATGTGATTGACCCCGTGGACATGAGCAACTACTGCCAGGGCTGCGGAAACACGCAGTTCCAATACTCCGCCACTCTACCCGGCGGCACGCCCAACGTTGGTGACCCCTACAACTTCACCGTGACCTACAGCGACGGGACCCAGGATACCGGAACCACCGTAAACGGCGTGGTTACTGCCTGGGATAGCGCCAATGGAGGAGCTTCGGTGGTAGGCCTGGCCGATCTCGCCACCGGCCTTGCAGCCCCAGGGACCGGAAGCAGGACGCAGCCAAATTTCACCTGGACCTACCCGGCCAACGCAAGCGACTTCACCTATTCGTTCTATCTTTGCTGCAGCTCCAACTCGAACATCTGGCAAATTCCGGGCAACAACTCCAAATCGAATGGATTCACCGTTGCCCAGGATGAGGCAATTGCCAACGGCGGTACCGCAACGACCGGATCGATCCCATGGAATGAAGATCCGTCCGGTTCCAGCAGCTCGCCGACGGGCAGCCTGATCAGTGGAGACCAATATACCTGGACGATTCAGGTTCAGGACGGCAACGGCAACCAGGCGAGCACGCAGGTGAACTACACCCCGTAGGCCCCGGAGCCTGCCTTAACCACCCGAGGGCGGTCAACCATCCGGTTGGCCGCCCTTGGTGTAGCTGGGAACTTCAATTGGTCGAGATGCGGATCGAGAAGGAGCTGAGCCCTCAAGGCCCGGCAATTGCTAAACCGCCCAATTCCCCCTACAATAGAATGATTGCAGGAAAGGTTTGTCCGAAGAGATGCCCAAGGAAAAGATTCATCCCAATTACGCCGCTGTGCGGGTGTTGTGCGCCTGCGGAAACAACTTTGAGACCCGGTCGACCCACAAGGGCGACATTCACGTTGAAATCTGCTCGAACTGCCACCCGTTCTTCACCGGCAAGCAGCGCCTGGTCGACACAGCGGGCCGCGTCGAGCGCTTCCGCCGCAAATATGCCAAGTCCGATGGGGCTCAGGCAGCGGCAGCGGCGGCCAAGTAACCGGCGCGCAAGTCAATCGGTTCGCACGATTGGGCCTCCGCCTCGGCGGAGGCCCAAGTTCGTTCGGGGCGAAAGACAGCCGCTAGCCTTTAGCTGCCAGCTCTGCCACGCTGGATAGGCTTTTAACGGAAGTGACGCACCGAATGCGAGACCAAGAAAGCTGGAGGCCAAAAGCTGAAGGCTAACAGCTATAAAGGTTCAAATGGCCGGCAAAGGCTTCACCGTGAAGAAGGACTGGGACAACCCCAGAGAGCACCCAATGCCCGAGGGAACCCGGGTACCGGCGGAGGTGCGCCTGGGGTCGGTTTTGGTATCTCCGGCCACCGTTCTCGCTCCTATGGCCGGGGTCACGGATACGGTCTTCCGCCGGTTCATTCGCCACGCCAGTTTGTTCACTACTGACACCGGCCCCGGTTCCAACGGCGGTACGGATGCAGACGCGATTGACCAAGCCGTGACGAACACCCAGTCCGGCTGCGGGCTCCTGATGACCGAGTTCACTTCGGCTGACGGCCTGGCGCGGATGCGGGAGAGCAAGCGCCAGCGCTATCTGACCTTCTACGACGACGAGCACCCCATCGGCGCGCAGCTCTTTGGAGCCAACCCCGAGACGCTGGCTGAGGCCGCGCGGATTGTCGAAGACACGGGCTTCGACCTGGTCGACCTGAACCTGGGCTGTCCCGCCAAGCGCGTTGTGGGCTCGAATGGCGGCTCGGGCCTGCTGCGCGACTTGCCGCGGATCGGCGAGATCTTTCGCGCCGTGCGCAAGGCGGTCACGATTCCTTTCACCGTCAAGTTCCGCGTGGGATGGAACGAGAAGCAGATTGTTTGCGTCGAGCTGGCGCGCATGGCCGAGGCCGAAGGGCTGAACGCCGTTGCGCTCCACGCACGCACGCGCGAACAGGGCTACAGCGGCCAGGCGCAATGGGAATGGATCGCCCAGGTAAAGCAGGCGGTCGGGATTCCGGTGATTGGCAACGGCGACGTCCGCACCCCCGAGGACGCGGCGGCGATGGTGGCGCTCACGGGCTGCGACGCCGTGATGATCGGGCGGGCTGCCCCGGCCAACCCGTGGATATTTCGCCAAATTGCCCAGTACACGGCGACCGGCAGTTACGACCGGCCCTCAGTGGAAGACCGGCACCGGATGATCCGCGCTTATTTTCAATTGCTGTTGGACGAGGCGGAAGCTACAAAAGATCTGCCTCGGGATGCCCGCATGGGTGAGACCGCTGGAAAAATGAAGCAGTTTGCCACCTGGTTCACACATGGCGTGCCGGGCGGTGCAAAGCTGCGGGCGGCTATCTACCATGCGCGCACCGGGCCCGAGGTGCTGGCCCAGGTGGAATTGTTCTTTGCGGACCGTGTTGCGGAGGATGTAGACTTCGGTCTGGGTTCCGGTGTAGAAACCGAAGATCTGACAGGTACATTTCCTGAAGCTGCGCTGATTTGCGACTAAAGCCTATAAAATCCGGCTCCGAGATTCGATTCGACGAGTTCTTGGCGCACAAGTAGGGTAGGTCGGCCGATATATAGTGAGTTCATCCCGCTCGAAGGGTTAGGAATGCAGAACGCTGCTCCAGGGCTGAGAGGCATCTCGAGGATATGGGTGTGCGGCGTTGCCGTGCTGGGCTTTGCTGCGCCGCCATGCATGGCTCAGCGGGTCGGCGCCATTCAGGTTCCAGATTGGATGCCCTGGGGTCTTATCGCGCTGCTTTTCGGGGTGCTGGCTCTGGATCGCTGGCGAATCCACCACCTGGCGGTTCAAGCTCGTCAGAGGGAGCTGGTGGTCAGTCAACGAATCGAGGGCTTGGAGCGCGAAAATTCCGAGCTGCTGCGTACGCAGGAGCAGATGCGCGAATATGCCGAGCGTGACGGCCTGACCGGTCTGTGGAATCATCGCATCATCATGCAACGGCTGCGCCAGGAGGTGGACCGCTCGCGCCGCGAGGGTGTGCCGCTGAGCGTGATCATGGTAGATCTGGACGAGTTCAAGAATGTCAACGACACCTACGGTCACCAGGCCGGCGACCGGGTGCTGAACGAGATTGGCGCCATCTTGCAGAGTTCAGTGCGCTCCTACGACTGGGTAGGGCGTTATGGCGGCGAAGAGTTTCTGCTGATTCTGCCGGGATCGAGCTTTACCAATGCGCGTATTCGTGCGGAGCATTTCCGGATGGCGGTGCAGACAGCGCGCATCCAGCACGGAGAGACGGCGATCCATGTCACCGCCAGCTTTGGCGTGGCCTCGGGCTTCCCGACCGGTTCCGAGGAAATGATCTATGCTGCCGATACCGCCCTTTATCGTGCCAAGGACAATAAGCGCAACTGCGTGATGGCGACAGAAATTGAGCCGCCGGGAAGTTCCGCGGAGACGATACGGGCAGAATTGCCAGCCATGCCGGAAAACGAAGGAACGAGAACATGAACGTAGTCCTCGGAGTTGACGGCGGGGGGACTCGTACCCGCGCCTCGATTGTTGACGGCGAACGAATTCTGGCTCATGCCGAAAACGGCTCAATCAAACGCTTGCGTGTTGGCGCTCTGGCTGCCGAGGCAAATTTGCGCGCGCTGCTCAAGGATGTCTTCGCGCAAGCTGGCGTATCTGCGGTGTACGCAGCTTCAGTCGGAGTGGCCAGCGTCTCCATGCCCGGCACCACCGAGTGGATCACCGCTGTTCTTCAGGACTTTCACGCCAAGCGCTCTGAAGTGGTTGGCGACGAGGTAATTGCACTCGACGCTGCCTTTCGCGGAGGGCCCGGCATCCTGCAAATCGCCGGAACCGGTTCAAATACGATTGGCCGCGCGCCGGACGGCAGCCGCGAGAGTGCCGGCGGCTGGAGTTCGCACCTGGGCGACGAGGGCTCAGGCTACTGGATCGGGCTCCACAGTGTGCGCAGGGCGCTCAAAGCCTACGACCGCGAGCAGCCGACGCAGATTCTCAAGCGAGTGGGCGAAATCTGGGGGACACCCACGCTCGACGACCTGGTAAGCCTGGGCGACAGCACGCCGGGGCCTGACTTTGCCGCCCTTGCGCCGATTATCCATCAGCTGGCCGAGGCCGGAGATCCGGTCGCGCTCGAAGTGTTGCGCCAGGCGGCTGCCGATTTGGTCGAGTTTGTGCTGTTGGTGCGCGCCAAGCTGCGCCGCAAACACGGAATTGCGGACGAGGTACCGGTGGCCTGGACCGGCGGCGTAATCGAGAAGATAAAGCTGGTGCGTGAGGCCTTCTTCGCCGGTCTTCATGCCGCCGCGCCAGAGATGCCGGTCGAACGCGATCCGGTTGTGTCCCTGGACGGCGCGCTCTGGCGGGCAAAGCGGCTGGCTGAAGCCAACGGCTAGAAATCTCACATGTCAGTGAGTCAGCGGATTGCTAGCCGGCTGCCCGTGATGGATCGAAGCTATCAGCTTTCCGGCTGAGTCCACGGCAACCAGATTGGCGGGCTGCCCAATGGCGATGGACCCTGCTTGGTCGCCGAGACCGGTCATGGTCGCGGGGTTGGCGGTGAGCAAGCGTAGGGCCTGTTCCAGCGGCGCTCCGGTGAATCCAACAAAATTGGCCAGGGCGCGGTCGAGAGTAAGCACGCTCCCGGCCAGCACTCCGGCCACCGTGGCCCTGCCGTTCGCCACCTGAACTGAAAACCCGGCTTCAAATCCGCCCAGTTGGTATTCGCCGTCGGGCATGCCGGTAGCGCTCATGGCGTCCGTCACAAGGATCGCCCGCTCTGGACCCTTGACCCGCCACCACAATTTCACGATCTCCGGAGCGATGTGGACGCCGTCGCAGATCAACTCGGCAAAAAGGGAATCGGTGGTCAGCACGACTCCCACGATGCCCGGTTCGCGATGGTCAAGAGCGCGCATCGAGTTGAATGTATGGGTTGCGCTCACAGCTCCGGCGGCAATCGCGGCGTGGGTTGCGGCGGCGGCGGCGCTCGAATGTCCCAACGATACGCGGACCCCGCGCGCGGTCGCGTGGGCAACGAGTTCGACCGCGCCGGGCAGTTCGGGCGCCAGCGTCATCAACCGGATCTGCCCTTCTGCGGCCTCGAACAGCCGGTCGAAGAGGCGCAAGTCAGGCGCGAGAAGATGTTCGGGCGGGTGGACGCCGCGCTTCAAATGCGAAAGAAACGGTCCCTCAAGATGAATGCCGAGCAGCCGCGCTTGGGCTTGGTCCGCATCGGGCGGCCGAGCTGCAAGCTTTGCAAGTTCTGAAAGCGCGCGAAGGGTTGCATCCAGCGGAGCGGTAACCGTAGTGGCCAGAAAGCTGCCCGTCCCGCGCGTGGCCAGAAAGCGCCCGATGGTATTGAGGGCCTCGGGCGTAGCTTCCATCACATCGTGTCCGGCTGCCCCGTGGATATGCACATCGAGAAATGCCGGCGCCAGCGTTGCGCCCGGATAATCCAGCACCCGCATGTTTGCGGGCGCCTCGCCAGCCGCGCGAGTCGTGATGCAAGCGATCCGGCCGTCTTCGATTAGAACCATGGGGCGGTCGAGCAGCTTCGCCCCGTCCCAAAGCTTCTCCGCGGTGAGCACCATGCACATATCGAAGATTATTGCAGGCATTCGCCGCCGTTGCGCAATTCAAAGGAAGTTCGCGGCCCGATTCCGAAATGTTTCAATGAACCAGCGTTGCTCGGTCCGGCGCGCGCAATGCGCCGTGTGTCTGCACTGACTTCAGCACTGCTTGTGTGGCAGCCAGCTCGGCGCGGCAGGCCGTGAGCTGGGCTGAGAGGTGAGCGAACTGCGACTCCAGGTGCAAGCGCAACTCTTCAATGGCCTGTTCCAGCCGGTCGTTGGCGGCAATCTGTTCGGACTGGCTCACCTGCACAGACTTCAGGTTGGGCAGGATGACGTCGGCGAGCAGCCGGGTGAGGGAAGCAAAGGGCTCGTCCATGAAGAGATTCTAAGCAGTATTTCTTTGCAACGCACGATTACGGTTGGTGCCGCGTTAGTAATGGGCCGAGGAGGTACCACCCATTCGGCCGCGCGCGGAAAGAATCCTGGCCGGTTCTGCCTTGTAACGGGGTTGTAACCCGTAACTGCCGTCTCGTTTGCTAAGGTTTTGCCATGCATAATAAGGCTCTCTTGACGGTTGTATCTACGGCTCTGGCCCTCGTGCCCGGGTTGCTTGCGGCTCAGACGGTGGACTTGCCAACGAGCAAGCAGTTGATCGGCGAAATTCCGGGGCATCCTCAGCGCTTGAATAGCCTGCCGATGTCCATGGCTGTCTCTCCCGACGGCCGTTATGTGGTCACCGTGAATGCCGGGTACGGAACATACGAGTCCCAGTATGAACAGTCGTTGGCGGTGTTGGATACGCAGACCGGCGCGCTGGCCGACTATCCAGACTCACGCACCCTGGCGCAGCTCGCGAGGCAGACGCTCTACTCCGGGCTGGCCTTCAGCCGCGATGGGAACCGCGTTTACGCGAGCATGGGTTCGACTTCCGACCCGCTCGGCGACGGCAAGGACAAAACCGGCAGCGGTGTGGTGGTCTACAGCTTTACGACCGGCAAGATCGCGCCGGAGCGGATGATTCCGTTGTCGCTTGAGCCACTGGCGCCGGGGCGCAAGACGAGAATGATCGGCCAGGCAGAGGGCGAAAAAGGACTGCCGTTTCCCGCCGCGATTGCGGTCGTTGGCACCACTCGCAACTCGGCGGATTCCGAGAAGCTGCTGGTAGCGGACAATCTCTCCGACGACGTTCTGCTGCTCGATGCCGCAAGTGGCGGAGTCGTAAAGCGCTTCGATCTATCCGAGAGCGATGCCGTGCCCTCGACTTATCCTGTCGCGCTGGCCGTAACAAAGGATGGAGCAAGAGCCTTTGTCGCGCTATGGAACGCCTCGGAGATCGTGGAGCTCGATCTGGTAAAGGGAACAGTAGGGCGCAAGCTGGCTCTGCTCAAGCCTTCGAATCCGGTGGCTCCGGGCACGCATCCTTGCGCGCTGGAGTTCTCGCCGGACGGAAAGACCCTATACGTCGCGCTGGCCAACCGCGATGCCGTTGCTGCCGTAAATGTGGGCCCTGGGGCGCATGGCGATCAGTTTTCGGTGAAAGGTTACTTCGACACACGCCTGCCGGGGCAGAGCTATTTTGGCGCGGAACCCGAGGCGCTGGCCGTCAACGCCAATGGCAGCCGCCTCTATGTGGCAAATGCCGCCAGCGATGCCGTTGCGGTCATCGACACCACGAAGTTGACTCTGAAGACGGTGAAGCAGGGGATGGTCGAACCGGTCGGTTTCGTGCCCACCGAATGGATGCCCATGTCGATGGCGTTCATTCCCTCCGCTGCCGGTGGAAAGCTCTATGTTGCGACCGCCAAAGGCAAGGGAACCGGGCCGAACAACCTTCCTCAGCGACAGACCGAGGAATTGAAGATCAGGAAGTTCCACAGGCCCACAACGTACATTGGGACTCTCCTTTACGGTTCGCTGGCCACTCTCGATGCGACAGATGTTGAGAAGAACCTCTCACAATGGACCGAGGTGGCGCTCGAATCCAACCGGATGAAGGCCGCCGCGGAAAAGATCTCCTTTGCCGGCGAAACGCAGGACCGTATCAAGCACGTGATTTACATCATCAAAGAGAACCGCACCTACGATCAGGTCTTTGGCGATCTCAAAAAAGACGGAAAGCCGGTGGGCAACGGCGACCCGAGCCTGACCATGTACGGCGAGGCGATAACTCCCAACCTGCACAAGTTAGCCTTGCAGTTTGGCGTCCTGGATAACTTCTTCGACTCTGGCGAAGTCTCGGGCGACGGGCATGTATGGTCGACCGCGGCCATCGGCACGGATTATCTTGAGAAGACCTGGCAGCAGAACTATCGCGGCACGCAGCGAACCTACGACTACGAGGGCGTGGTTGCCGACAACTATCCGCTGCTGCAAAAGATTCCCGATGTCAACGAGCCGGCCAGCGGCTATCTTTGGGGCAATCTCGCCGCGCACGGCAAGAGTTACTACCACTTCGGCGAGTTTATTTCCACGACCTTTTGCAACGAGGCGCGCGTCGCCGATCCGCAGATGGGGCCGCTGATGCAAGGCCGCGACTGCGCGCACAAGGCCATTGCTCCCGGCGAAGAGATCCCCGCCGAGTGGGGTGGCGGCGTAAACAAATGGCCCTGGCCCATCCCGCTGATCGCCGCCAATGTCCCCACCAAGCCGGAGTTAGTGGGCCACTTTGCCGCCGAGTCGCCCGACTTCAATGTGTCCGTTCCCGACCAGGTGCGCGTCGAAGTCTTTCTCCGCCACTTGAAAAATTGGGTCGCCGACAAAGAGCAGGGCAAAGACACAATGCCGAACTTCGTGATGTTGCGGCTCGGCGACGACCACACCGGCGGCACGCGGCCCGGTGGACCGACACCCAAGGCCTCGATCGCCGACAACGATCTCGCGGTTGGCCGCGCGGTCGAGGCCATCTCGCACTCGCCCTTCTGGGACGATACGGCGTTCTTCATCCTTGAAGACGACGCGCAGGACGGCGGCGACCACGTGGACGCGCACCGCAGCCTCGGGGTGGTAGTCAGCAAATACGCCCCGCACGCCGCCGCCGGCGCTCCCTTTGTTGACAGCCGCTTCTACTCGACCGTCAGCGTGATCCGCACCATGGAGACGCTGCTGGGGCTGCCTCCCATGAATAACAACGACGCCTTCAGTTCGCTGATATCGAGCCTCTTTACCGGTCCCGGCGACCAACCGGCCTTCGCGGCGGACTACTCCAACCGAGACAACAGCCTCATCTACACGGCCAATGCCAACACTGCCCCCGGCGCAAAGGAGAGCATGAAGATGGACTTCCGCCATGCCGACCACGCCGACGCGCAAAAGCTGAACGTCATTCTCTGGAAGGACGCAATGGGCGACAAGCCGGTTCCCGCAATGCTCAATGAGCGTCACAAGAAGACCACAAGGGACGATGACGACTAAGGCGGAATCCCCCACTCCAGGTAATGTGAAAGTATGGAACATACGTTGTTCTGTTCAAACGAACGGATCAGCGACGCATCTTGGAAGTGAGGAAGGCACTCGTGAATACGCCCATGCATGGCTCAAAGCCGCAGCCGGTCATTGTTTCCGGTTTCAGCAGCCAGCAATTGTCGGAAGAAATCGCCTCTGCGCTCGGTTCCCGGGTTCTTGCCGTTGTCAGAAAGCAATTCAACGACAAGGAAATCCAGACGACCATCATGGAGAACGTCAGGGCGCAGGAGGTCATTGTCATTGCCTCGGCCGGCGGCGACCCCAACAAGCAGGAGAAAGAGGCACGCCTGCTTATGCGCGCGGCCAATCGTTCCGGGGCCAAAAAGGTAACCTTGGTTCTGCCCTATATGTGGTACGGGCGCTCCGACGATAGCTGGGATGAGCGCAACGCGCCTGCGCTTGTCGATACGGTTGAATCGTTGCGCTCTCATTGCGACAGTGTCGTCATCGCCGATCCGCACAACGCCATCCTCACGCGCGAGAAGTTTCTCGACACCGGAAGCAAGGTGAAGGACTGCACCATTGTCCAATTTGCATATTCAGCGGCCATACAACTCAAGAGCATGATCGAAAGCGGCATCCTCGGCAAAGACAGCCTGCTGTTCTCGCACGCGGATGCGGGCTCGACCAAGCGCATCGGAGTAAGCTTCAGGGCGTGCCTCTATACCGTGTTGGGAATGACGCGCAACCCCAATGAGGACGATTGGGCGCAAGGTCTCAAAGACAGAGAGAAGAGAACCGGCAACAGCAAGATCAAGGGCTTCAGCACTCCAGTCGAGGGCAAAGACGTTGTCATCTTCGAGGACCTGATCAGCTCCGGTGGAACCGCCTGCGACCTTGCGGAGCTGCTCAAGAAAATGGGCGCGCGTTCCGCCATACTCTTTGCGACCACGGGCCTGTTCACTACCGATCCCCGGAAAGGCCAATCGCCGGCATCGTCCGTTGAACGCATCGATCGGAGTCAGTTGGACGCGGTCTTCATCGCCGATACCTACAACCATAGCCTGACTGACCCGCAGATTCACGAGGCCATCGAGCGTAGTCCCATCGTTCATGTCATAAAAACCGCGAGCTATCTGGCCGCCATCTTGCGCGCCCTCCACGTCGAGGTAGCGGAAGATACAGGACTGGAAGTAAATTCCATCTCAGCGCTAGCGAGAGGCATCCATCCGGATCAGTTGGTTGAGGATCAGAAGATTGCCAGCCCCATTCCACTTAAGCCGGGGAACCCTTTGCTGACCTCAAAAGCGGGATCGGGCGTAAGGGCATAAGACCGCGACTTGAATTGACACCGCTCGTGGACGACCTGCCAATGGTCTTGCCCTACCGGCTCACAGCGTCCTGCCGAAGGTGCGAATAGGCGGCTGCGGGAACGTCTGTAAGCGGCAGCGCAGGGCCCTCCCAGAGCAGTCGTGGCCCACCCTGGCTTGTGGAGTGCAAGCCTTCCAGATGAAAAATGTGCTTACCGGCGCGCAGGCCCAATGAGCCGTGATCGTAGCGCATCGCGTTGCCTGGCGACCCGCAGACCTGCGCAAAGGCCGGGCCGGTCTTGGCCACTTCTAACCCATCGATCACCAGCCGCGCGCCGTCACGGGCCAGCAGGTGGAAGGTGTAGCCGCCGTCGGCGGGAATGTCGATCAGGCCGTCCCAAACGGCGGCATAACGCGTAAACCCCTGCGGATCGGCTTGAAGGGTCGTCGACTCGCCGGTGAAGATCGCGTGTTCGTTAGCCAGGTTTGGCAGCTCGGTCCAAACACCGGGATAGATCTGCCAGGTGAGGCCGGGCAGCGCGGGGCCGCTTGTGTAGGGGGCATCGCGCCACTTGGCTACGGCCACGACTCCTTGTCCGGCCCAATCCTCACGGCCTGCGTTATCTTCAACGTGAAGCAGAACTCTGAACCGTCCCGCGCCGTTCGTAGCTCCGTCGAGCTGGGTGCCCTCGGCATCGGGAAAGCTATGGCGCACGCGAACGCCGTGAGCCTGCGTTCCGTCGCCAAAGAGCCACGTGTACCGTGCGCCCGGCGAGGCCTGCGCGGTAAAGGTGACAGTCTGCCGGGGCGCAAAGACCGGGGGATCGAAGGTAAACGCCGCCACCGGGTCGTGGACCGCCGTAAATTGAGGCGGCTGAGCTCCGCCGGAAACCACCATCGGCAAGTCCGCTTCAGTGGCGGCGCGGGTCTGGCCGTACTTGATATTGTCGAACGTAACGTCGGCCACCTGGCCCGCAAGCGTGGAGTTGACCAGCGCCGGCTGGTCGAGCGCCCAGATATTGCGGAAGGTGAAGCCGTGCAGGGCGGGCTCCGAGCGCTCGATCTGCACCAGCGAATACCAGTTGTCGAGGAACAGATTCTCAAATGTGTAGTTGGAGTGGTCGCCCTTGGCTCCGTTCGCGCCCCAGAATCCCAGCAGGCCAAAGGTCTGGCCGCATGCGCCAATGCCGCCATGCAGAATATCCGAATTGCGCAGCGTGAAGTTCCGCGAGTTATAAGTCTTCCTGGGCCAGCCGGCGCGCACAATGTTGGAGATGCTGGTTGAAAGCTCGCTGTTTTCAATGAGAATGTTCTGCACGTCCTTGCCGGGCCGCAAGATCTCCTCGTCTGTGTACCCGTCCCAGTTGCCCTGCATCGCGAAAACATCGTCCGACGCGCGCAGAAAAGAGTTGCGGACGATCGAGTCGCCCCCGCCCAGCCAATCCATGCCGTCCTGATTGGCGTTGCCGGGGTTGCCCCCGATCACGCGCAGATCGTCGAATGTGAAGCCGGTGGAATCCTTCATTTGGATCGACCAGGTCCGCGCGCGGACGATGCAGGTCAGTCCGTCGATCTCCACGTTATGGGCTTCGAGCGAGCCGATGCAGTGCCAGTCGGGCTTCTGCATCCAGCCTTCGTCGTTGTTGGGGTCCTGCGTGCCCTCGTAAACAATCGTCCCACGGCCCAGAATCTTCACGTCATGCACATTCCAAAGATTGAGGCTGCCAAAGAAGTAGGAGCCGGGCGCAAGGTAAAGTGTCTCGCCGCTCTTGGGGTTCAAACTTCCGTGGTAAACCCCGGGCTGCCAGTCATGAATCGTCGGGTCGCGTGGCAAAGGCGGGGGCGGCGCGCCGGCAAAGAGAAACAGCATCTTGCCGTAGTTCAGAAAGTTGCCGGGCCTCGAGATCGAGAGCTTCGCCGGTCCTGCCAGCCGGAAGCGAATCGTCTGGCCCTGCCGCGTGGGCCGCAGGCCGAGCCGCCACGGCTGAATATCGACACCGCGATCCCAAAAGCCTGGCTGTGCGGCGGTGATGGCCACGTCCACCGGGCCGGTTACGTCGAAGCTGACAAACTCATAACTCGCTGCCGCATGCGCTACGTCCACCGTCTGGCCGTTCACGGTGACGGTGAAGGCCGTCGAACGCATCTCCGCTGGCACCGGCGCGGCCTGCACGCGGGAAGCGGCATGGGCGGCGACAGGGAGCGCGAGAAGAACCACCAGCAGCGAACGAAAACCCAGCAAGAAGACGGACTCCGGCTAGAAAGTAAGAATGAAACCACTTTAGCACCGGCGACGAGGGGCAACTGCGGTGCGGCAGACGCCTTCGGCCTGGAGAACTAGCGGCGGTAGAGGTTGCACAGGTTCGCAGTTTCACAGGTTCTGTGTACCCGAGATGCGTGTTCTCAACCAGAATTGCGCGTGGACGCCGCTGCCGCGCAAGTCGCACTCAAAAGCGACCAGCGCGGCCACTGTTTCGAGCCCACTTTGAATGCGCGGCAACTTGAGATGTGGGCCAACAGCCACGCTACTGCTTCACCAGCTCCACCCGCCGGTTCACCGACCGCCCATCTTCCGTATCGTTCGACGCAACTGGCGCGTACGGCCCAGCCCCAAACGCCGCCAGCCGATCTGCCGCCACGCCATATTGGCTCGTCAACGCCTGCACCACCGCCGCCGACCGCCGCTTTGACAAATCCATGTTTGACGCCAGCCCGCCCACGTTGTCCGTGTGCCCCACCACGTACACCTTCATCTTCGGCTCTTGCTTCAGCATCTTCGAAATCTGCTCCAGCGCCGACTTCGACTCCGGTTTCAAGTCCGCCTTTGCCGTGTCGAACAGAATCCCGTTCACCACCATGTGTCCGTTCTTCGCCAGCCCTGAATCCAGCGCCGCGGCATCCGCCACTACCTCCTGTTTCAGTTCCGTCTGCGTCAAAATTATCTCTGAATACGTAAGACCCCAGTCGACATTGACCAGCACATACGTCTTTCCCATGTGCGCCGTGAAAACTCCCCCAGCCCCCGAGTCGTAGTCGAAGATGTATCCCGCGGTGCGCAACGCCGTGTTGAGGTTCCGGACCACCTGGGGTTTGCTTGCCGTCCTCGGAAACTGGTAGACGATTGTCTCGAGCGCCCCTTCCAGTTGCAGCTTGGGCTTGCCCTCGATCGGAAAGGCGTATGTGTCGTCGCCTTTCTTCGTGCAGGAAGCAATGTAGCTTCCCGGGAATCGCGTCAGGATCGGTGAATCCTTGCAGCCAGCCGCGTCATTTTGCGCCCATCCGCTAGCCGCGCATACCATTTCCACTGCCACTGCCAATGCCAAAAAAGCTCTCTTCATGACTTCCTCCAATGGTTTGTTTTCGCCACGACTCAAGAAACGGAACAAGCTGTATGGTCTTGCCCCTGGAATCCGTATCCGATAACTGAATGTACTTCGTAGTCGCTGCTTCTGAATCTCGAACCGGGCAGCGGACCCAGCGAGGGAAAATTGCCCGCAGTCACACTGTTTCCCGTCGGCATCCGCATTTCGGTCCACGGTTCATAGGTGATGCGGTACGGCTTGCCTGCCTTGTTCAAGAAGGAGAGTTCGGCCGGGATCGGCTTCTCCTGCGCCAGGAGCAAAAGGGCCGTGAAAGCAAGCAACGCGGTGACGATCGCGAAGCGAAGACTGGACGCAACTGCCCCAGCGAGCGAAAGAGCATGTTGGCGCATGTACACCTCAGAACCTTCGCAGGGTAACATACGGTGCATACTTAGGTCTTCAAAACCGAGGGTCACGCCAATTCAAGCAAAGTCGAGTTTTCGTCAACTGAGCAGGCGAAGGGCGCAAGACCATGCCCTGAAAGTCGTTGGAGGCAGAAACTATGGACCGACGCCGATGAAAACGGCGCCGTTGAAACCAACCCACTTTCAACTTCGCCGAACTCCTGGCCCATATCTAAAGCTGCGGCGGGTAATGCGGCTACATAGTGATTGAGGTGTCGAACTTCGTGTAATTGTCGAAGTAATCTTTGATGGTCGGATAGCACTCGCAAGAGGCCTTCGTAAGCCCAGGGACGTCTAGGATGCGAATTTCTCCGCGGGAATAAGAGATAAGTCCTTTTCGCTTGAGAATTCCGGCTGTCGTAGAAATAGTGGGTCGGCGGCCTCCAAGCATATCAGCGAGAAACTCATGCGAAATCTTGAATGTGTCGGTGTGCGCGCGATCCGCACAGATGAGCAGCCAGCGGGCGAGCCGCTGTTCGAAGTTATGTTTCGCATTGCATCCAGCGGATTGCAATGCCTGAACCAACTGTGCCTGAACATAGCGCAGAGCCAGAAACTGAAACTTGCCGCCACGACGGAACTCTCTACTCGCGTCCTCCACATGGCAGCTATAGCCATGGCCTGCAATCTGGGTGTAGACGCGATTCAGACTCTTCTTTGTTCCCATCAAAGCGGAGACTCCGATTCCCGACTCATAACCGAACATCCCTACCTCGACCTGTGTCCCATCCTTGAACGTTGCCGTCATCGACGCCATCCCCTCTTCGAGAAAATAGAGGCGGTCGATTGGTTCGCCAGGGTTTTCAATTTCGTGCTTCAATTCGAATTTGACCGGCTGCAAGCGAAGGCGCTCAAGGATGTCCCGATCTAGAGCCTTCAAAAGAGTGTTCTTAAACCCGCTCGTGCTCAATAGATCCTCACTTTCAGGAAAACCATATCACAATCAGTGTGCGCCAAGCTCACGATGGCCGACAAAGTTCGAGTTATGTCAGGTACCGTACAAAGACCGCAAAACTAAGCGAGTAAGCTACATTCAACCGGCCCCTCAATTGTCTCTTTCGAGGTGAGAAGCATGACCTTCGATCTCGCAACCTTTCTTGAAGAAGCAGGGGTGGGACGAACATTGGTTCGCTTGCGGCCCAAGCAGGTCTTCTTTGCGCAGGGAAGTTCGGCTGACTCCATCTTCTATCTACGGGCGGGCCGCGCAAAACTCACAGTCGTTTCGCCGGACGGTAAGGAAGCCACCATTGCGCTTCTCTCCGCCGGGGAATTCATTGGAGAGGAATCGCTTGCGAGCGTGGGCGGGCTGCATTTGGTTACTGCCGCCGCAATTGACGTCTGTACAGCGCTCAAGATAGCGAGGGAGGAGATGATCCGCGTGATGCACCAGGAACGCGCCTTCTCCGAAATGTACTTGAAATTCCTGCTGGCCCGGAGCATGCGAACCCAAGCCGATCTTGTCGATCAGCTTTTTAACTCCAGCGAAAAGCGCCTGGCGAGGATTCTCCTCTTGATGGCCGAATTCGCCGAGCCGGGTGAATCGGAACACCTGATTCCTCCCATCACACAGTAAACTCTGGCAGAGATGATCGGCACGACCCGGTCCCGCGTCAGCTTCTTCATGAATCGTTTTCGCAAACTCGGCCTTATCGACTACAACGGCCGCATACGGGTCCACAAGTCGCTGCTCAATGTGGTTCTGCACGATGAATTCACCGAGCGTAACCCCGAGAGACCTCCTGGTTCGGCCACCCCACGTGTTCGATCAAAGCCGGCCAGACGCGGCTAGTGCTAAGACCGCTTTAAATGGTAATCAATCATGGACAAGTGCGGGCGGGGACGCCCGCACTCCAGCCGGTCAGGAGACCGGCGCTACATCCAAGTCATTACAAATTCATGCGGTCACGGTGCTAGATGCCTTCGCCCATGGAGACGTACTGCTTCATACGCTCGAGCTTGGCGCGGTAGGCTTCGCGCTCGGCTTCTTCGGCGGCGAAGGGCTCGGCGGGCTGGGGCTTGCCCCCCAGGCGTTCTTCCAGTTCGTCGACGCGCCCGGAGAGCGCGATCAGCGCGTCCGAGAGCGGGTCCTTGATGTCGTGGGGATCGGTGATGAGCACGCGCTGGCCGTTGCGGTAGACGATGTGGGCGGGAACGCCGACGACTGTGGAGTCGGGGGGCACGTCGGAGAGCACCACGGAGCCTGCGCCCACGCGCGAGTTCTCGCCGATGGTGATGTTGCCGAGCACGTTGGCGTTGTTGCCGATGAAGACGTTGTCGCAGACGGTGGGGTGGCGCTTGCCGTGGCCCTTGCCGGTGCCTCCCAGAGTTACTCCCTGGTAGAGGGTTACGTCGTCGCCCACGATGGCGGTTTCGCCGATGACGACGCCGGTGGCGTGATCGATGAACAGGCGCCGGCCGAGAGTCGCGCCGGGATGAATATCCACGCCGGTATAGAAGCGGCCGACCTGGGAAAGCAGCCGGGCAGGCAGGCGAAGTTTCGCGCCCCAAAGAGCGTGGGAGATGCGATGAATCCAGACGGCCCACAAGCCCGGATAGCAGAGGAAGACTTCGAGACGGGAGCGCGCAGCGGGGTCGCGCTCCAGCACGGAGTTGATGTCATCGCGGATGCGGGCTAGCAGGGACATAAGGGACCGAGGGACTCAGGGACTGAGGGACTAGGGACTAGGATACAGCGAGTAGGGAATAAGGAACGAGGAGTACGGTGTAGAACGACGATCCTACAGAGAACGTCACACTAATTCCTTTCGTCCTTTCGTCCCTAGTCCCTCAGTCCCTGAGTCCCTTAGTCTCTCAGTCCCTGTACATTTACACCGCAACTGCCTCGGTAGGCGTGGCCAATGCCTGCTGGCGCAGCGACTCGAAGAGAATGCTGGACAGATAGCGCTCGCCGAAGTCGGGCAGAACGGCCACAATGAGTTTGCCGGCATTTTCCGGCCGTGCGGCCACCTTGAGCGCGGCGGCCAGAGCCGCTCCCGAGCTGATGCCCACAAACAAGCCTTCCAGAAGCGGCAGCTTGCGGGCCGCCGCGATCGACTCGTCGTTGGTGACCTGGACGATCTCGTCAACGAGGCCGGTGTCGAGCACGCTGGGCACAAAGCCTGCGCCGATGCCCTGAATCTTGTGCGGCCCCGGCTTGCCACCGGAGAGCACGGGGCTGTCAGTCGGTTCGACGGCGATGGCCTTGAATCCCGGCTTGCGCTCCTTGATGTATTTGGACACGCCGGTGATGGTGCCGCCGGTGCCCACACCGCTGATGAGGATGTCCACCTTGCCGTCGGTATCGTTCCAGATCTCGGGGCCGGTGGTGGCGTAGTGGATGGCTGGGTTGGCGGGGTTGTCAAACTGCTGGAGGATGTAGCCATTGGGGGTCTTGGCCAGAATTTCATTGGCCTTGGCGATTGCGCCCTTCATGCCGTTGGGTCCGGGGGTCAGCACGATCTCCGCGCCGAAGGCCAGCAATACGGTGCGGCGCTCCAGGCTCATCGTTTCCGGCATGGTCAGGATGATGCGATAGCCCTTGACGGCGGCGACAAAGGCCAGCGCGATCCCGGTGTTGCCGCTGGTGGGCTCGATGAGCACGGTCTCGCCGGGCTTGATCTTGCCGGCCTTCTCGGCGGAATCGATCATCGCGAAGCCGATGCGATCTTTCACGCTGCTGACGGGGTTCTGGCTTTCCAGCTTGACCAGGATGGTAGCGGGCAGTCCAGCCGCTATGCGATTGAGCCGTACCAGCGGGGTGCGGCCAATGAGTTCAGTTACATCCGCGGCAATGCGCGCCATGATGTTCTCCTTTTTGGGGGCCTGTGGCCCATGTCTTCAGATTTCAAGGGGTTTGGGTGACGGTGGAGCTGTCAGGCGGGGAAAACGCACGCGGATAGAGCGCACGTCCGCATCGGAGCTGTCACCAGGACGGTGTTAGCGACATCGACGCATGGAAACAGAGTATTCCTGAAGAGCGGGGCTTGGCAAGCACGATCCGCCGAAAAGATTCATCCGCGGGCCGTGGATCGCGTGGAAGGAACATTCTTAATCGGGACCGAGTTATCCCTCACTCGTCCGCATCGGGACGATCAATTGCTCCGTTGCTCATCGCCCACGCGACAAATCCCTCTGGCGCATTCCGCACCCCAGCGACATTTGCCAGCTTCAAGCTTTTGAGACGCTGCCACTGGATATCCTTCAAATCCGCACGGCGCAGATCGGAATCGTCGAGAATCGCTCCGGACAAGTCAGCCCCAACCAGGCTGCTGCCCGTCAGGTCGGCGCTTCGCAGATTCGCCTGCACAAATTTCGCATGATCCAGAGCCGCATCTCGCAAATTGGCCGAATTGAGATTTGAAAATGTGAAGTCGACTGAAGTGAGATTGCTGTTGCGCAGATCGGTGGAACTGAAGTCCGAGCGCGTCAAATTTGCGCCTCGCAGGTCCAGCCCCTGCAAAAATGCGGAAGAAACATCCACCCCGACCAGCGGCACTTTATCCGCATTCAGTTCCTGGAGGGCCTCGATTCTTCCGCCGCTGCCTCCCTTGCCCTGCGCCGTGTTGATGACCTGCCAGGCCTGGTAATGCCGCTGCTTGATCCGGTCGCCCGACTCCGAGAAGTAGAAGATGACCGCAATGAGCACAGAAAACGATCCGAGATACTCAAGAACCTCAAGGAACGACCAGTTGCTCAACGCAAAGGCGGCCCACTCCCACACCCACTCAAAGGCGATGAACGGAATCATCCATCTTCTCGTGGCGCTCTGCCTTCTGATGCTCCATGGCGCAGGGCGCGTTCTCGGGCTATGCAGAATCATCGGATTGCCCTCTGTATCAGCCGGTGTTTCTCAGCCCCGCCGAGATGCCGCTGATCGTCGCCGCGATGGCGCGATTGACTTCAGGTGTATCTTCGCCGGCGCGCTTGCGGCGGAGCATATCAACCTGGATCAAGTGCATGGGATCGACGTAGGGGTTGCGCAGCTTGATGGAGTGGGCCAGCACCTGGTTCGTCTCCAGCACTTCCTTCTGCTGCGTGACCGCCAGAACCGCGCGCACGGTGCGATGAAACTCCGCTTCGAACATGTCGTAGATGCGCTCGCGGAGCTTGGCGTCCTCGACCAATGCGGAGTAGAGGCGCGCTGTGGCCAGGTCCACTTTGCCCAGCGCCAACTCGACATTGCGCAGCAGGTCGATGAAGAGCGGAAACTCGCGGGCCATGGTTTGCAACATGTCGAGCGAGCCCGGCTTGGCGAGATACTGCTCAAGCGCGAAACCCACGCCGAACCAGGCGGGAACCAGCAACCGCGACTGCGTCCAGCCGAAGACCCACGGAATGGCGCGCAGGTCGGTGAGCTTCGGCGATGCACTGCGCCGCGATGGCCGCGAGCCGATCTTGGCGTTTTCCAGCTCGGCCATCGGCGTGGACTGCTCGAAGTAAGTAAGCACGCCGGGATCGTCGAGAATGCGTTGGCGATAGTAGTCGTATGAAATGGCGGAAAGCTCGTCGAAAGCGGCCTCCCACTCCGGCTTGAGCACGCCGGTGAAGTGGGCCTCGGGGTCGCGCGCGTTGGGCCGGGCAAGAGCATCGAGCGAAGCCGCGATCATGAGCTCGAGATTGCGCTCGGCCAGCACCTCGTCGGCATACTTGAAGTTGAGCACCTCGCCCTGTTCGGTGATGCGCAACTGGCCGTCGAAGGAGTCCATGGGCTGGGCAAAGATAGCGCGATGCGTGGGTCCGCCGCCCCGGCCTACGGTGCCGCCGCGGCCATGAAAGAGGCGCAGCTTGACGCCGGCCTCGCGGGCCACCACGTGCAGGTCGCGATGGGCGCGGAAGATCTCCCACGTGCTGGTCAACATGCCGCCGTCTTTGTTCGAATCCGAGTAGCCCAGCATGACCTCTTGCCAGTTGTCCCAGGTGGCCATCAGCTTGCGATAGTCAGGCCGGTTCCACAGTTCGCGGCAAACGGCGGGAGCCTGGCGGAGGTCGTCGATCGATTCAAACAGCGGAACCGGCATCATCCCCGGATCACGGCCAGATCCCTCCACCTGCACGCCGCCCAGCCGCGCCAGCCGGACCACGGCCAAAACATCTTCCACCGTCGATGCTCCGCTGATGACGTACTGGCGAATCACCTCGGGCGAGCAGCCGCTCTTGATCTCCGCCACGGCGCGGAAGGTATCGAGCACGTTCGAGGTTGCGTCCGACAGGCCGCTCGGCAGCGACGGCGCAATCGTGTCGGCGATAGCCTCCTGCAATGCCGTCGCGTGCACCTTCGCATGCTGCCGGATATCGAGCGTGTGCAGATGGAGCCCGAATGTGCGCACCTGCAAGATGAGCGGGTCAATCAGCGTGCGCGCAATGCGCAGGCCGCGGTTTTCCGCCAGCGATTCGCGCAGCGTCTCCAGATCGGAGATGAACTCCTCGACATTGCAATAGGCAGGCAGCACCTGGGCCAGCTTGTCCTGGCCCTGCGCCAGCGTATAAGACGTCACCGGCATCGCGGCGTCCGATGTGCCGGGGTGGTCCATGCGTTCCATCGTCCGCTGCACGCGCGCCTTCAGGCAGATGACGAAGCGGCGATAATACTCGAACTCATACTGCTCGCCGAAGACCTGCGCCTCCGGCGTATGCACCTGCGCCACGTAGGCCTCAAGCCGCTGGAGCAGCGCATCGCTCACCGGCCTTTGCTGAGCGCTGGTGGTCAGCAGGTCGGTAATCTCATCCAGCCTGCGCTGGTAATAAAGCATGAGGTGGCCGCGCGCCAGTTGAATGGAGTCGCGTGTCACCTGCGGCGTGACAAAGGGGTTGCCGTCGCGGTCTCCGCCGATCCACGAGCCGAAGCGCAGCACCTGGGGCAGCGCGAGGGTCTCAATCTCCAGGCCATAAGAGGCGCTCAGCGCTTCAGAAATCTCGCGATAAAGGCTGGGCAGCGTCTCAAAGATCGAGACATCGTAATAGTCGAGGCCCATCTTGATCTCGTCGTAGACCGTGGGCCGCCGCGAGCGAACCTCATCCGTCTGCCACAGGCTGGTGATCTCGGCCATCACCATCTGTTCCATGCGCGCCAGGTCCTGCTCCGGCACAGGGATGCGGTCCAGCGTCTCCAGAAACTCGCCGATGCGCCGCCGCTTGAACATCACCGACCGGCGCGCCACCTCCGTCGGGTGCGCGGTGAACACGGGGACAATGAGCACGCGCTTGAGCCACTCCAGAGCCTCGTCGGCGGTGATGCCCACGCGGCGCATCTCCGACAAAGTCCCGGCCAATGACCCGCGCTGGCGGCCTGCCCGGCCGCTCAGGCGCAGCGCAATGCGGCGGCGCTTGCGATGGTTGGTCTCGGCCAGGTTGATCAGCTCGAAATAGAACGCAAAGGCGCGCGTGAGCAGAATGGCGCGCTCCGCGGGCAGCGAGTGCACCAGCTCCAGCGCCGCGGCGGCGTGGCGCGCGGCCTCTTCGTCCTTGCCGCGGGCCTCGGCGTCGCGGCGGCGTATGGTGCCCTGCCGCAGCGCCTCCACATGGGCAAACAGGTCGTCGCCGGCCTGCTCGCGCAGCACCTCGCCGAGCAGCGTGCCCAGCGAACGCACATCGCGCCGCAGCGGCGCTTCCTTCAGGTCGCCGGATTGCGCTTCCAGCTCCGCCAGCCGCTGCGACCAACTCTCGGGATTCCACAATAGAGCCATCGTGTTTTTCATTATGCACGATGGGCCGTGAGGAAACCCGGAATCGCACTCTTTCGGCGAGGCAACCGCATGAGGCGGGTGCCCCCGGTCCCTCGCTTTTGGGGACCGGGGAGGTAAGACTCACATTTCACTGCCGACGGATTCACATTGGATTAGCCTTGTCGTGTATGAAAGGCGAGCGCATCTGGAATCAGCAAACAGGGGAGTTTCACTTCCTCACCTTCAGTTGTTATTGTCGTCGTCCTTACCTGTCCGCAGTCGCGGCCATGGAGCTTTTTGAAGATGGGTTGGAACGCGTTCGTTTGCGCTATCGCTTTGCAGTCGCTGGTTGCGTGGTCATGCCGGAGCACATGTATCTGTTGGTCAATGAGCCAGGGCGCGGGCTTTTATCCAGAACCGTTCAGGCCCTCAAGCTGCCGGTTTCGATGCGCAGTCGCGAAAGGCCCTTCTGGCAGGCGCATTATTATGATTTCAACGTCTCAACGCACGAGAAGTTTGTGGAGAAATTGCGCTACATCCATCGCAACCCGGTTTGTCGAGGGCTTGCGGCAAAGCCA